>Ga0209521_10000002_pt1 | contig 136895 bp, 131 predicted proteins | sample Rifsed19ft4_FD_184016 | JGI IMG/M metagenome (GOLD analysis project Ga0209521, IMG submission 184016) | Soil microbial communities from Rifle, Colorado, USA - sediment 19ft 4 (version 2) | ecosystem: Environmental > Terrestrial > Deep subsurface > Rock core/Sediment | place: Rifle, Colorado...
CTAGCCCGGCGCTAAAAGTAGAAATTCCAGGAAACCTTCGCTTCCGTATTGCGGATGCCGGGGGAAACGGTCCGCTCCAGGTCGAAAAACAGGGAACCGTATCGCGAGAGCGGCACTCCTTGCCGGAGGGTTGCCGAAAACTCCTGCCCCCGTCGGGTGTCCCCCAAGAGACCGGCAATATACCGGGCCTGCGCCAGGACCTTCCAGGAGCCGGTGATCTTCTTGAGGGTTCCCATCGAAAGGCCGACCCCCGCTGCGTAATCCTTTTCGTATCCGCGCGAATAATCCAGTTCCGTCTCCAGGAGGAGGTACGTGAGGCCGAAAAAACGGCTTTTCGAGGCGAACCCGCCGCCGGGGGAAATCGTATAGACCGTCCCGTCCTTGCCGGAGGCGAACTCTTTGGCGGCAATCCCCGCTCGGATCTTCCACGAGACCGGCCGGAAGAACTCGTCCCGCGCCGCCGCCGAGAAGATGTTGATCACGTCCAACCGCTGGAGGCGAAGCTTTTCGTCTTTCGGGTAATAACGCAGCGTTGCCGCGGCAAATTCGATCTGCGAGCCTTCCGTAAACCCCGACTCGGGATCCAGCAGCTCATGATAGGCCGGCCGGTAGGAAATCTCCTGGAAGAACTTCCTGTCCCGGACTCCCGCCGACAGGGAGCCCCGGGAGGCGGTATGTCCGCTTTCCGGACGTTCAGGCATCGGAATGGGGGGGGCCGGGGGCGCTGCTCCCTCCATCCGGCTGCGCGTGCCGAGCATCCCGACGAATCGCTTCTGGAATTCCTCTTTCGGGAGCTTCATCTGCGTATATCGCAGTTGGGTATATTCCGAGGCGATGTCCAGGATCCGGACCTTGTCTTCCCGGGAAATGTCGAGCGCGAGAAGGTCTTCCGGCGGAAGGGTTCCATCGATCACCGCGCGGGTCAGCCCCCTTTTTTCGCCATCGAGCAGGGACGTCGCATGCCGGATCTGCCGGGCCTGCGAAGGCCGGAAGACGGCGTCCTCCACCAGGTTGGCATTCAAGACGCCCTTCAGCGTGTCGATCGGGATGACCCATGCCCCTTTCCGGTCGGTCAACGAGACGGCGGGCCGGGCGGCCTCCAGGAGAAAGAGGAGGTCATAGGAGCAGTTCTCGTCGAAAAAAAAGTAGTCGGAGAAGATGCCCTGGAGCTCCCACGTGTGAAGGACCATCCGCCGGACCTCTTCTTCGGTGAGGTTGAGGCGGTACTCCCACAGGTCCCGCTGGTCCATATTGGCGTATTCCTTCACCTTCTCGTAATACGGGAGGATCGAATAATATCCCGGGTAAAGCCCGAAGATCCCCTTGAAGGCGTAGACCAATCCGTTGTCCCGCCGATCGATCGTGGCGGCGTAATTGACCGCATAGGAGAGAAGGGGGCTGCGGTAGGCGGAATCGATGCGCAGGAGCGTGTGACCGAACATCGAAGCCGGGGCGTTCATGTGGGCCGACGCGAAGATGAGGGAAGCCGATTTCGGGTTGATCTGCAGGATGGCGTTGTCGAATTCCCCGCAGGAAACCTCCGGAAGCCGGGACGCGTCGATCGAAAGCCTCTGTTTCAACCATTCGAACCGGGCGGGAAACCTGCACCGGGGGTGGGGCTGTTCTTCTTCCTCGTTGACCGTTTCCTTCCGTGTCGGCTCCCGGAAGAAACCGGCAAGGGTTGCCGCAAGCTCGGACGCCGGGTCCTTCTTGCCCGTCGGGGAGAGGAAAAAGCGCCTGTCGTCGACGAGGCTTTCGCGTCCGAACCACCCCCGCCTGTAGTGCAGGAGGATCTCCCAATAGCGGTCGTCGTGGAGCGCGCGTTCCCTGGCCGAGGCCTGGAGTTCGCGGAGGGAGTCGGTGGTTTCGGCTCCCGTCACTGGCGCGGCGGGCAGAAGGAGGGCGAGGAGAAAGGGGAAAAGTAAAAGAGGGTATGCATGACGTCGATGCATACCCTCCGTTCCCACCTGTTCGAAGGCGCTTGGGGCGTCAGTTATCCCCGGGAAGACACGGAAAGGATCGTGTCGACCACATGGGCATACTCCACGTTCGCATCGGGGAAAATGTCGCGGAAGTGGGCCTGCAGTTTCCGGCTGAAGAGTTCCCTTTCCGCCTGCGGGACGTCCATGAGTTCCGCCAGGGTATTGAGGGTTTCCCCCTTGCCGAAAGCGATGTTCTTCGCCAGGTCGTCGAGATTGGCGCGCACGAATTCGTTCAGGCGCTCGTTTCGGACGAACTTCTTCGGCTGATCGCATTCCGACGTTCCCGAGCTGATTCCGAACGTCTGGTTGCCGGACGTGCCGTTGGTGGTCGCCTGGAACGCCTGGAGCAGGCTCGAATTGTCCGCATTGACGCCGAAGAGCATGGTCCCGAGCCCGCAACCGGTGTTATGGCGCGCCACTCCCGCCCCTGCGGCAAATGCGGTTGGAGCGATGAAAACCACGAGCACGACGATCAAAAGCAATTTTTTCATCGATGCCTCCCTTCGATCTGATGATAATAACCTACTATTATAGTCAGGAACCGATTGCCCTGTCAAAGGGTAAAATATTCAACCCCGCTATTCGCCATTTCCCGGCACGTCGGAGAGGAACAGAAGCAACTGTTTACGAAGCGATTCTTCGGCAAGCCCCTCGATGTGTCCCCGGCCTCTGGCGATCCAGAACCCTTTCGGTTCCTTGGCCTGCCGGTATAACCGCTCGCCGTGGGGAAAGGGGACCACCCGGTCGGCGGTTCCGTGGATGACGATGACCGGGATGGGACCGATGCGGTCGATCCATCGCAGGGGGCTGTAGCGGTCGTCGAAGAAAAGTGCAGCCGGGTACGAAAGCGGCCACGTTAAGACAAGGCTTGCGATTTTTTCCCTGGCGATGTTCCGGTATCCGTCGAAGCTGCTATCGATGATGAGCGCTTTGACGCGGTCCCTTCGGGGGGAGTTGGCCACGGCATAGACCGAGACGGCGCCGCCCAGCGATTGTCCCAGCACGACGATCCGATCCTTTTCCACTCCCGGGAGGGTCAGCACGGTGTCCAGCGCCGCCATGGCATCCGCGTGGACCCCGTCCAGCGTCGGCCGGCCTTCCGACTTCCCGTACCCCCGGTAATCGAAGAGGAAAATCCGGTAACCTTCCAGCGCCAGCCACAGCACGGAATTGACGTGCGTGCTGATGTTCTCGGCGTTCCCATGCAGAAACAGGAGGGTCCCGCGTGGAATCCCGGCGGGGCGGAGCAACCACCCGTGAAGCCGCGGGCCGTCCGGCGCGGCAAAAAAAATATCCTCGTGAGCGACCCGTTGGAGATGGGGGTTGGCAAAGTGCTCCTTTTCAGGATAGAAGAGGAACGAATTGCATCCCGCAAAGGATGTCAGGGAGAGAAGGAGAACGCCGAGGAAAGCCGACACGCGGGAAACGCCGTGGCGGCAATCCAGGTTGCCGCTACTCCCAGGAGAGGACGGCGCGGCCCTGGACACCGGACAGGACGAGCTTGAGCCGAGGGGCGCCGGGCTTGGGGGACGGCCCCTCCAGCGCCTCCATCGGAAACGCCACCTCGTAGGCGCGGTACCACGTCCCCGAGTAGGGGAAGAACCGCGAGATCTCCTCCGTGCGCAGCCCGGACTTCCGGAGGTAGACCGGCTCGAAATCCTTTTCGTCCGCGCGGACCAGGCGCAGGCTCCAGAGCGTCTCCTTTTTTTCGAGATCGTTCCCCCTCTCGTCGGGCGTGAAGAGGGCGACGAAGAACCGCACGTACGTCCCGGATTCCCCCTTCCACAGGGAGATCACCTTCTCTTTCCGCTCCGCGTCGAGGTAGTAGATGTTGGCGTACTCCTCGGAGAACGCCCGGATCCACTCGTGGGAAAGCCACGTGGCGGAGAAGATGAACCGCGTGTCGAGCCCGTCGTGAACTTCCTTCGTCCGCGTGTAGGTCTCCGTCGTCCGGCCGTACGTGGGAGACCCCAGCACCTTCTCGTACAGGGTGCTCACGCGGGTACCGCAGGCCGGGAAAAGGAAGATCGCCGCGAGGAAGGAGAGAGCGAGCGCATTCCTTGTCGCACAATGGCGAAGGTCACGCATTTTCCACGTCCTCCTTCAGGAACATCGCCTCGAGTCGATATCCCCTCCCGGCGATGGTTTCCGCGCCCCCCTCGTTCCGGTCGACGATGCAGAGCACCCGGGAGACCGCCAGCCCGAATTCTTCCGCCCGCTCGATCGCGCGAAGGGTGGAGCCCCCGGTGGTCACCACGTCCTCCACGATCGCCACCTTCATCCCCGGCCTCAGGTTCTTCGTCCCCTCCACCCATTGGGCGGTGCCGTGCTTCTTGGGCTCCTTCCGGATGATGAAGGCGGGGATCGGCCGGCCGCGGAGGGCGCTGGTCAGGGACACGGCCGTCACGATGGGATCGGCCCCCAGGGTGATCCCGCCGACCGCCTCCGGCCAACTCCCTTTCTCCAGCATTTCGCAGAAAAGACGTCCGCAGAGGAACGCCCCCTCGGCGGTCAGCGTGGCCTGCTTGCAGTCGATGTAGAAATCGGACTCGCGCCCCGAGGTGAGGATCACCTTGCGCCTCTCGTAGCTCTTCTCTTTGAGGAGCGCAAGGAACCGCTCCCGGTCGCTGATTGCGGCGGCCTGCTGGTGGGACATGGCGTCTCGGCCTCCCCCGATGAGGATGGGTGGATCTTAAATCCGTACGGAGCCCCGGAACAGCGGAAGCTGCTCCTCGCTCTCCTGGACCTCGAGCGGCACCGGATAATTGCCGGAGAAACAGGAATCGCAGGTTCCCTTTTCCATCTTGGGAACGCAGGTGTGCAGCGCGTCGATCGTCAGGTAGCCCACGGAGTCGGAGGTGAGGTAGGCCTTGATCTCCTCGAGGCTGTGCGTGGCCGCGATGAGGTCGCGCCGGAGCGGCGTGTCGATCCCGTAAAAGCACGGAAAGACGGTGGGCGGCGAACTGATGCGGACGTGGACCTCCTTCGCCCCCGCCATGCGGATCATCTTGATGATCTTGCGCCCCGTCGTCCCGCGCACGATCGAGTCGTCCACCACGACGACGCGCTTCCCCTCCACGATCCCGCGGACCGTGTTCAGCTTGATCTTGACGCCGAAGTGCCGGATCGACTGCTGCGGCTCGATGAAGGTCCGGCCGACGTAGTGGTTGCGGATGAGCCCCATCTCGAAGGGGATCCCCGACTCCTCGGAGTAGCCGATCGCCGCCGGCACGCCGGAATCCGGAACCGGGATGACGATGTCGGCGTCCACCGGGTGCATGCGCGCGAGTTCGTGTCCCAGGCGCTTGCGGACCTCGTAGACGCTGGTCCCGCCCATGATCGAGTCGGGCCGGGCGAAATAGATGTACTCGAAGACGCAGAAATGCGCCGGCGCGGGGAAAAAGGGATGGGAGGAGTGCATCCCGCGCTCGTCGATCACGATCATCTCCCCCGGCTCGACGTCCCGGACCAGCTCTCCCTCGATGAGGTTCAGGGCGCACGATTCCGAGCAGACGACATGCCCCCCCTTGATCCTCCCCAGCACCATGGGCCGTATGCCGTGGGGGTCGCGCACGGCGATGAGCTTGTCCCGCGTCAGGAACAGGAGCGAGTAGGCGCCCCGTACCTGGGCCAGCGCGTCGACGATCCGGTCCTCGATCCGCCCCCGTCGGGAGCGGGCAATCAGGTGAACGATGACCTCCGTGTCCATCGTGGACTGGAAGATCGATCCGCTCACCTCGAGCTCCTGTTTCAGCACGTGGGCGTTGACCAGGTTCCCGTTGTGCGCGACCGCGATCGAGCCGCTCTCGAAATCGACGACGAACGGCTGGGCGTTCTTGAGCTCCGAGCTCCCGGTCGTCGAGTAGCGGACGTGCCCGATGGCGATGAAACCGGGAAGCCGCGCCAGGACCTCCTCGGAGAAGATGTCCGCGACCAGCCCCATCTCCTTGTGGAAGGTGATCACGTCGCCGTCCGCGCAGGCGATCCCCGCGCTCTCCTGCCCCCGGTGCTGCAAGGCGTAGAGCCCCAGGTAGGTCAGATTGGCCGCTTCCGGGTGGCCCATGACGCCGAAGATTCCGCACATGCGCGGCTTATCCCCCGTACCCGAGCGCGCCGGCCAAGCCGCCGGCCCAGACGCTTTTCATCTCCAGCGCCTCCACCCGGGCGATTCCCTCGATCTCGATCGCCGATCCCACCACGCCCAGTTCTTCCATTGTAATACGGAACTCCGCGGCGGTCGCGGGGAGCGCGGCTTTCTTTTCCGGAGGGCAGGACAAAAACGCCCTTCCCTGGTTCTCAGGGTGACGAAGACGCGTCTTCACGCCGTACTCCCTTTGCGGCCAAATACCCGGTCGAATATCGCGTCGACGCTCTTCAGGTAATACCGGATGTCGAACAGTTCGTCAAACTCCTCCCTGCGGAGAAGCGCCCGGACTTCGCGATCCTTCCAGAGGAGGGAGGCAAGCTCCTTCTGCCCCCGCCACGCCTCCATCGCGGACTTCTGGACCACCTCGTAGGCCCGTTCCCGCGAGAGCCCCTTTGCGGCAAGGGCCAGGAGGACCCGCTGGGAATAGATGAGCCCCCGGGTGCTCTCCAGGTTCCTCTTCATGCGGTCCGGGTAGACGAGCAGCTTTTCCATCATCCCGCGGAAACGGTTGAGGGCGAAGTCGAGGACGATGGTGGCATCCGGTGCGATCACGCGCTCCGCGGAGGAGTGGCTGATGTCCCGCTCGTGCCAGAGGGCGATGTTCTCCATCGCGGTGACGGAGTACCCTCGCAAAAGGCGCGAGAGTCCCGAGAGGTTCTCCGACAGCACGGGGTTCCGCTTGTGGGGCATCGCGGAGGACCCTTTCTGCCCCTCGGAGAAGAATTCCTCGACCTCCAGGACCTCCGTCCGTTGGAGGTGTCGGATCTCGGTGGCGAACTTGTCCAGGGAGGACCCGACGATCGCAAGGGTGGCGAACACCTCCGCGTGCCGGTCCCGCTGGACGACCTGGGTCGACGCAGGGGCGGGCGCGAGGCCCAGCTTCCGGCAGACGTACTCTTCCACGAACGGATCGATGTTCGCGAACGTCCCGACGGCCCCCGAGAGCTTCCCCACGGAGATCACGTCCCGCGCGCGCTTGAGCCGGGCGACGTTCCGGCGCATCTCGTCGGCCCACAAAGCCATCTTCAGCCCGAAGGTTACCGGCTCCGCGTGGATGCCGTGGGTGCGTCCGATCATCACCGTGTCCTTGTGCTCGAAAGCCCGCTTCCGAAGCACCTCGTACACCTTCTCCGCCTCGCGGACAAGGCGCGTGAGGGCCTGCCGCATCTGCACGCCGAGGGAGGTGTCCAGGACGTCGGAGCTGGTCATGCCGACGTGGAGGAACCGGGAGTCGTCCCCGATGTGCTCGGCCACCGACGTCAGAAAGGCGATCACGTCGTGCTTGACCCTCTTCTCGATCTCGTGGATCCGGGAGACGTCGAACCGGGCGCGTTTGCGCACCCGCGCAAGGGCGGCGGCGGGGATCCACCCCTTCTTCACCATCGCCTCCATCGCGAGGAGCTCGATGTCCAGCCAGATCCGGAACCGGTTCTCCGGTTCCCAGATTTTCGCCATCTCGGGCCTGGTGTACCGTTCGATCATGATGCCCTCCTCCCGGTGTTACACCCCGGTGTGCCCGAACCCGCCTTCCCCGCGCCGGGTCGCGTCGAGGTCGTCGACGACCCGGAGGGACGCCCGCAGGGACGTCGCGAAGACCAGCTGCGCAATCCGGTCGCCCCGCCGCACGGAAAACGGCTCGTTTCCGAGGTTGATGAGGATCACGAGGATCTCACCGCGGTAGTCGGAGTCGATGGTGCCGGGCGAGTTCAGGCAGGTCACTCCATGCCGCGCCGCAAGACCGCTGCGGGGCCGGACCTGCGCCTCCACGCCGGCGGGGAGCGCCACGGAGATCCCCGTCGGGATCATCGCCCGCCCCATCGGCGGAAGCACGATCTCCTCGTCGATATCGGCGCGCAGGTCCATCCCGGCCGCGCCTTCGGTCTGGTAGGCGGGCAGCAGATCCCCGGCCCCATCGCGGAGGAGCCGGACGGGAATCACTCTGTCGCCCGTCATTCTAGAATGCCAGCCGGGGGCCCGCCGGCAGGTCGCCGACGGCGGCAAGGGAGAACCGCTCCCGGTCGAGCATCGTTGCGGCGAGCTTGCGCACCTGCTCCGGGGTTACTTCTTCCACCCGGCGCAGCGCTTCCTCGGGCGGCTCGAGGCGCCCCAGAAACATTTCGTTCATCGCCAGGCGGGACATGCGGTACTCGGCGCTCTCCAGGTTGAGGAGCATGTTTCCCTTGATCAGTTCCTTCGCCAGGGCGACCTCCCTGTCCTCGAAGCGCCCCTCCCGCATCCCATCGACCACCTCCCCCGTCACCGTCAGCACTTCGCGCGCCTTGTCCCGCGACGTCCCGGCGCAGATCTTCAGGATCCCCGAATCTTCGTAGGCGGAAATGGCGGAATAGATGGAATAGGCGAGGCCGCGCTTCTCGCGGATTTCCTGGAAGAGGCGGCTGCTCATGCTGCCGCCCAGGATCGTGTTCAGGACATAGGCCACGTACTTGAGCTCGCTTCTCCGGGAGATCGCCGGGGCCCCGAGAGCCAGGTGGAGCTGCTCGAGCGGCCGCTTCTTGAGGAACACGCCGCGCTCCGGAGGGGGCGGCGCATCGGGCAGGAGGCGCTCCCCCAGCGCCAGCGGGCCCAGCGCCCTCGCGAAGGCATCCACGACCTGGTCGTGCGGCAGGTTCCCCACCACGGTCACGACCGTGCCGCAGCGCCGAAACCGGTCGCCGAAATACCGCATCACCCGCTCCCGGTCGAAGGCGGATACGCTCTCCGGCGTCCCCTGGATGGGAAAGCCCAGCGGGTGCCCTCCCCAGTACGATTCGTGGAAGAAGTCGTGGAGGTAGTCCTCGGGGCTGTCCTCCACCATGAGGATCTCCTGCAGGACGACCCCTTTTTCGCGCTCCAGCTCCTCCCCGTCGAAGCGGGAGTTGAGAAAGATGTCGCAGAGGAGGTCGGCGACCAGGAGGAAATCCTTCGAGAGCGCCTTGGCGAAGAAGAAGGTGTACTCCCGATCGGTAACCGCGTTCATCGACCCGCCCACCGACTCGACCTCGCGGGAGATGTCGATGGCTTTCCGGCGGGCGGTCCCCTTGAACAGCATGTGCTCGATGAAGTGGCTGATGCCGTTGTCGGGGAGGGACTCCGCGCGGGATCCCACGGAAACCCAGATCCCCACCGTCGCGGAGAAAAGGTAGGGGACCTGCTCGCTGATGATCGTGACGCCGCTCTCGAGGACTGTTTTGCCGACCGTCATCGGTTGGGTCGTCAGCGCCTGCCTCTCCGGCTCCCGCCCCCGTGCTCGCGGTCCTTGTCGCGCGGCGGGCGGTCGCCGCGGGGTTCCCGCTCGCTGCGGCCTTCCGGATCGTCCGGCCCGACGAACGCCGTGGCGGGGAATTCCCCCTCCTTCTCGAACTCCTTGTGAGAGAGGCGGATCCTCCCGTCGCGGTCGACCTCGAGGACGCTTACGGTGACCTTGTCCCCCTCCTTGAAGCAGTTGGAGACGGAGCGGACGCGCTTCGTGGAGATCTGGGAGACGTGCAGGAGCCCGTCGGTACCGGGGAACAGCTCCACGAAGGCACCGAAGTCCATGATCTTGCGCACCTTCCCCTCGTAGACCTTCCCCACCTGGGCCTCCTGGACGATCCCCTCGATGATGGAGATGGCCGCCCTGGCGGAAGCGGCGTCGACCGCCGCGATCTTGACCGTCCCGTCGTCATCGACGTCGATCTTGACGCCGGTTTGCTCCTGGATGCTGCGGATGACCTTTCCTCCCGGGCCGATGATTTCCCGGATCTTGTCGGTCCTCACGTTCATGACGTAAATGCGCGGCGCAAATGGCGACAGCTCGGCGCGGGGCTTGTCGAGCGCGACGTTCATCTTGTCGAGGATGTGGAGGCGCCCTTCCCGGGCCTGCCGAAGGGCGGCCAGCAGGATGTCCCGGCTAACCCCCCCGATCTTGATGTCCATCTGGATGGCGGTGACCCCTTTCGCGGTCCCGGCCACCTTGAAGTCCATGTCGCCCAAGTGGTCCTCGTCGCCCAGGATGTCGGAGAGGACGGCGACCTTGTCCCCTTCCTTGATGAGTCCCATGGCGATGCCGGAGACCGCGCCGGCCGTGGGGATCCCCGCATCCATCATCGCGAGGGAGGCGCCGCAGACCGTGGCCATCGAGGAGGAGCCGTTCGACTCGAGGACTTCGGAGACGATACGGATGGTGTACGGGAACTCCTGCTCCCCGGGGACCACCTTGGAGACGGCCCTTTCGGCCAGCGCGCCGTGGCCGACTTCCCGGCGCCCGGGCTGGCGGAGCATCTTCACCTCCCCCACGCTGAAGGGGGGGAAGTTATAGTGCAGCATGAACGACTTGTAGGACTCGCCCAGCAGGGAGTCGATCCGCTGCTCGTCCTGCGTGGTGCCGAGCGTGGCGGTGACGAGCACTTGGGTCTCCCCCCGCGTGAAGATCGCGGAGCCGTGCGTGCGGGGGAGCACCCCCACCCGGCTCTCGATGGGCCGGATGTCCGTGAGCCGCCGGCCGTCGATCCTCTGGCCCGTAGCGAGGATCTTTCCGCGGACGATCCGCTTTTCCAGGTTCTTGAAGGTCTCCGCGATGAGGGTGGCCTTCTCGACGCGCTCCTCCTCGGAGAAGGCGTTCCGGACGGCCTCCGCGATCTCGTCGATCCGTTTCCGGCGGTCCTGCTTGGCCTGGATGCCGTACGCGGCCCGCAAGTCGTTCTCCGCGACCTCCGATATCTTGCGCAGGTCCTCCTCGGAGAGCTCTTTCTTCTCGAAGGTGCGCTTGGGCTTGCCGATCTCCTCCCGCATCCGTTCCTGCATCTCGAGGATCGGCTGGAGGGACTCGTGGGCGAACAGGATCGCGTCGAGCACCTCCTCCTCCGGGACCTCGCCGGCCTCTCCCTCCACCATCAGGATGGCGTCGCGGCTGCCGGCCACGAAGATGTTCACGTCGCTGCCGGCCAGCTCGGGGATCCGGGGATTGATGACGAGCTTCCCGTCGATCCGACCTACCCGAGCGCCGGCGATCGGCCCGCTGAACGGGAGGTCGGAGAGGGTGAGTGCGGCGGAAGCGCCGATCATCGCCAGGATGCTCGTGTCGTTTTCCTTGTCCGCGGAGAGGACGGTGGCGATCACCTGGGTCTCGTTGTAGAACCCTTTCGGGAACAGCGGCCGGATCGGCCGGTCGATGAGCCTCGACGTCAGCACCTCGAATTCCGAGAGCCTCCCCTCCCGCTTCAAGAAGCCGCCAGGGATCCTCCCGACCGCGAACGTTTTCTCGACGTAGTCGACGACGAGGGGGAGGAAATCGATCCCCTGCCGCGGAGTCGTCTCGTCGCCGCACGCCGTCACGAGGACCAAGGAGTCCCCGTACCGAACGACCACGGCGCCGCCCGCCTGCTTGGCCAACACGCCGGTCTCCATGCAAAGTTTTCTTCCCGATATTTCCTTTTCGTACACGTGTCCCAATTTGTTTGTATTCCCTTCTTGTGCCGCCACGGGGGCAGCGATGATGTGGATATCGTTCGTTTCCCGAATTACTTGCGCAGGCCGAGCGCTTCTACTACCGCCTTGTACCGCAGCGATTCCTTCAACTTCAGGTAGTCGAGGAGACGGCGCCTCTGACCGACCAGCTTCAACAGCCCCCTCCGGGTGTTGAAGTCCTTGTTGTGCGTTTTGAGGTGATCCGTGATCTCGTTGATCCTCTCCGTCAGGAGGGCGATCTGGACCTCGGGCGAGCCGGTGTCCGACTCGTGTACCCGGAACTTGCCGATCAAGTCCTTCTTCTTCTCCGTCTCCAAGCCCATTTCGCTTCGCCCTTCCCCTTTCAAAGGATCAGAAAATCATACAGATTTGCCGGATTTTTATTTTATAACATATCCCCGCAGGGAAGTAAATTCATATGCCCCGCACGATCCTCCACCGGCCCTCCCCGATCCGCTCGACGAGGGCGACGGGCCCCTCCTTCCCGTGAGTCAGCAGGACCACGCCTTGCGAGGGCCCCGGATCGCGCCCGGCAAGCCAGGGCGCGGGCGAGCCGCCGTGACGGACCGCTACGACGGCCTCCTTCGGGATCTCCCACTGCGGGAACCCGGCGAGGGCCTTCTCGATCGGGACCAGCCGGGACGCCGCCGCGCCGCGCTTCCCCTCCTCGACGAGGTCCGCGAGCGTTACCGAATCCTCGACGCGAAAGGTGCCGGACCGCAGCCGGCGCAGCGACGAAACGGCCATCGGGACGCCCAGCAGCCGGCCCAGCTCCCGCGGTAGCGCGCGGACGTAAAACCCCTTCGAGCACCGCAAGAAAACGGCGAACCCTTCCTCCGACCATGAAAGAAGACGCGCCTCGGCGACGGTCACCGTGCGCGGGGAAAGCTCCAGGGGTTTCCCCTGCCGGGCCATCACGTACGCCCGGGTCCCGGCCACCTTGACGGCCGAGAAGGCCGGAGGGACCTGCTCCCGGGTGCCGACAAGCCCGGAAACGGCGACGGCAACGGCATCCGAAGGCGCAAACGCGGCCGGCCGGCTTTCGATCACCTTGCCGGTGACGTCCCCCGTGTCGGTGGCGGCCCCGAACCGGAAACGGGCCTCGTATTCCTTTTCCTGCGCGGCGAGGTATCCGGCGATCTTCGTGGCCCTGCCGGCGCACACCAGCAGGACTCCGGTCGCCATCGGGTCGAGGGTGCCGGCGTGCCCGCACTTCTTCGTCCGGAGGACTCTCCCCACCTCCTCGACGGCGCGGAAGGAGGTGATCCCGCCGGGCTTGTCCAGGACGATGACGCCGTCCGTCACCGGAGCGCCGCCTCCAACGCCCCGTAGACCTTGCGCTTCACCTCATCGAGGGGGCCGCGCAGGCTGCATCCCGCGGCATTGCGGTGCCCCCCTCCCCCGAACGCCTGGGAGATCGCGGAAACGTCCACGCGCCCCTTGGACCGGAGGCTCACCCGGATCTCCCCGGCGTCCTCCTCCCGGAACGCCACCGCCACCTCGACCCCGATCACCGAGCGGGGATAGTTGATGAACCCCTCGAGGAAATCCTTCCTGGCGGAGAAGTCGGCGAGGTCCTTCTTCGTTGTCGTGACGGCCGCGACCTTCCCCCCGGCCGCGATCTCCAGGGAGCTGAGCACCCTCCCCAGCAGGCGCAGCCGGTCGGCGCTCTGGGTCTCGTAGACCTTTTCCGCCACCGCCCAGGGGTCGACCCCCCGCCGGATCATCTCCCCCGCGATTTGGAAGGCCTCCGGCGAGGTGTTGGCGTAGTGGAAGGAGCCGGTGTCCGTCAGGATGGCAACGTAGATGTTGACGGCGACGTCGCAATCGATCTCCACGTTCATGGCCGCCAGAATCCGGTAGATGAGGATCCCCGTCGCGGCCGCCTCCGGGTCGACAAGGCAATAATTGCCGCAGCCGCCGTTGGTCCGGTGATGGTCGATGTTCACCAGGACGGGGGGCTTGCAAAGCTCCGCCTGCACGCGCCCGGTCCTTTCGGAGGAGCCGCAATCCACCACGACGGCCACCTCGTAGCGGGAGCCGTTCTCCTCGTAGACCACGCTGTCGGCCCCCGGTAGGAACGCCAGGTTCCCGGGAACGGGATCGGCGTTCAGGACGGTCGCGGTCTTCCCCATCTTCCGCAGCGCAAGCGCCAGCGCCAGCTGGGAGCCGATGGCGTCCCCCTCGGGGTTTTCGTGGGAGGCGATCAGGAACCGATCCTTCTCCCGGAAGACGCGGCAGATCGCCTCGATGTTATTTTTCACCGTCGCCCTCCGACCGGATCTCCCTCAGGAGCCGGTCCATCCGGGCACCCTTTTCATAGGTATTGTCGAACAGGAACGCCACCTCGGGGGAGTACCGCAGCTGGAGGGTCCGTCCGAGCTCCTTCCGGATGAACCCCTTGGAGCGCCGCAGCGCGTCCCGGACGGCGATCTTCTCCTCGTCCCCGCCCAGGACGGAATAATGGACGCGCGCGGTCTTGAGATCGGGGGTGATCGTCACGTCCGTGATCGTCACCACCCCCATGCCGGGATCCTTCACCCTGTTCTGGAGGATGAGGGAAACCTCCTCCCGGATCCGTTCCGCCACGCGGGCGGGGCGGTCGCCTCGGCCTTTCATGTCTCCTCCTCATCGACCCGGAGGAACTCGATCCGGCGGTCGAGGAGCTCCACCTCCCCGTCCCGCCCCACCAAATCGCTGATCCGGTCCAGCATCGACCGCGCCAGTCGCGCGTCGGTCGACACCAGCGCGATGCCGATCCGGCCCCGCTGCCACAGGTCCTGGAAGCCGACCTCGGCGACGGACACCGGGTACCCGGAACGGATCTTCCCGGTCAGCCCGGAAAGCCTCCGGCGTTTGTCTTTGAGGGAAGCGGCGTCGGGAAAGAGAAGCTCTGCCAACAGCACCGCCACCAGCATGGCGCTACGCGAGCGTCCCGGCGACCTTCTCCATCACGTACGCCTCGATCTGGTCGCCTACCTGAATGTCGTTGAAGTTCTCGATACCGATCCCGCACTCGTACCCTTCCGACACCTCGCGGACATCCTCCTTGAACCGCTTCAGGGACGAGAGCTTTCCCTCGTACACGACTACGCTGTCGCGCAGCAGGCGGAGGTTCGAGTTCCGGGTGATCTTTCCCGACAGGACGTAGCAGCCGGCGATGGTCCCGATCTTGGAGATGTGGAACGTGTTGCGGACCTCGGCGCGCCCCTGGGAGGCTTCCCGGAACGTCGGCGCGAGCAGCCCTTCCATCGCCTTCCGGATGTCGTCGACGACGTCGTAGATCACGGAATAGAGCCGGACATCGACGCTCTCCCGCTCGGCCAGCTCCGCCGCCTTGGGCTCGGGCCGCACGCTGAAGCCGATGACGACGGCTGTGGAAGCCGAAGCCAGCATCACGTCGGTCTCCGAGATCCCGCCGACCCCGGCATGGATGACCTTCACCTTGACCTTCTCTCCGGAGAGCTTCCCCAGGGAGAACTGCAGCGCCTCCATCGACCCCTGGACGTCCGCCTTGATGACGATGTTCAGCTCCCTCAGGTCCCCGACCTCGATGTGCCGGTGGAGATCCTCCAGGCTGAACCGGGGCCGCGCGACCGTCTTCTCCCGGTCCTTTTCCTGTCGGTGCAGTGCGATCTGGCGCGCCGTCCGCTCGTCCTTGAGGACCGCGAACTTCTGGCCGGCGGCGGGGAGCCCGTCAAGCCCCTGGATCTCCGCGGGGGTCCCGGGTGGAGACTCCACGAGTCGCTTTCCCTTGTGGTTGGCCAGCGCCCGGACCCTTCCGTAGTGGATCCCCGTGACGATCGGGTCGCCGACCCGCAAAGTCCCTTCCCGGACAAGAACCGTCGCCACCGGACCCCGTCCCTTCTCCAGGCGGGATTCGATGACCGTCCCCCGCGCCATCTTCCTGGGGTTGGACTTCAGCTCCAGGAGGTCGGCCTGGAGCAGGACGAGCTCGAGCAGGGCTTCGATCCCCGTCTTTCTCTTCGCGGAGACGTTGGCGTACAGCGTCTGGCCGCCCCATTCCTCCGGGAGGAGCCCGTGCTCGGAGAGCTGCTGCCGGATGCGGTCGGGTTGCGCCCCGGACTTGTCGACCTTGTTGACCGCCACCACGATGGGCACGCCCGCCGCCTTGGCGTGGTCGATCGCCTCGATCGTCTGCGGCATCACGCCGTCGTCGGCGGCGACGACCAGCACCACGATATCAGTGACCGACGCGCCGCGGGCCCGCATGGAGGTGAAGGCTTCGTGGCCCGGCGTGTCCAGCAGGACGAGCTTCCGCTCGCCGTGCTCGACCTCGTATGCGCCGATGTGCTGGGTGATCCCTCCCGCCTCGTGGTCGGTGACGTTGCTCTGCCGGATGGCGTCCAGCAGGGTGGTCTTCCCGTGGTCCACGTGCCCCATGATGGTCACGACGGGCGGACGCAAAACGAGGTCCTCCTCCCGGTCCTCCTCCTGGTCGATGAGGCTCTCCACCTCGGGCGCGACGTTCTCCACCTCGTACCCGTACTCCTGGGCCAGGATCCGGGCGGTGTCGGCGTCGAGGAGTTGATTGACCGTGGTCGGCATCCCCATCTCGATCAGCTTCTTGATCACGTCGGCGGCCTTGATCCCCATCCGGTGCGCGAGATCCCCGACGGTGATGACCTCCTCGATCTTGAACACGCGCTTGCTGGCCTTCGGCGGAAGGGTGGAGGGAGCCTTCTTTTCCTTGACGGGCTTTCCCCTCTTCTTGAGCGCCCGGACCGGCTGGAATTGGCGCACCACTACCGGCTCGGCCTCGGCCGCCGGTTTCTCCGGCGCCTTCGGGGCTTCGGGCTCCTCGACGATTTCCTGGATGATGGTTCTCTTCAGGACTCCCTTCTGGACCTTTTTCTCGTGGGGCTTGGCTTTCTTCCACTTCTTTTCCTTCTCTTTCCGCTCCTCGGCGGCCTTCTCGGCGGGCGTCTTTTCCACCACCCGGACAACAGCTACCGCCGGTTGCCGGCTTTCCGCTTCCGCCCCGGGCGTTTCCGCGGCCGGGACCGCCTCCGGCGCCTTGGCGACGTCCGGAACCGACTCCACGGGGGCGGGCGCCGCGGCGACGGAAGGAGCCCCGGCGGCCGCTTCGCCTGCGGGAGGTGCCGGTGCGGAAGGCTCTTCGGGGGCGGGGGGCTTCTCGACCACCGGTGCGCCGCGCCGCAGGACCACCCTGCTCGAGCGGCGCTCGAGGGTCCCGTCGGCGCGCGTGACCACGAGGGTCTGCTTCGGGGGAGGCGGCGGCGCGGTCCTCCGGAAGTGATTCTTCACCCGCTCGATCACGTCTCCCTCGATGCTGCTCGATGCCGACTTGCCCTTTTGCCCGATCCGCTCAAGGAACGCGAGGATCTCCTTGCTCGTCTCCATCCTGAGTTCCTTGGCCAGCTCCCGAATGCGAACCTTCTCCATCCACCCTCCCTACTTTCGCTCTTCAGCGGCCCACCAGGCGGAAACCTTGTCCGCGAGCACCGATCCGTTGACCCCCATCTTCCACCGCGCCGCTCCCTTCGGGGTCCGGATCCGCCTCGCGAATCCTTCCACGCACTCCGCGGCCCGGCAAAGGTAGATCCCGCGGCCCGGCTTCCTCCCTCCCGGATCCGGCTCCCAGCCCGATTCGGGCCGTCCCGCGATCCGGAAAAACGATTCCTTCCTCCCTGTGCTTCCGCACTGAACGCACGTCCTCTCCGGGAGGCGGCGGTCACTGTTTGGCTTCACTGTCCCCTTCCCCCGGGGAGGGTTCTTCCGCGGGCGGAGTCTCACCGCCTTCCAGGCCCTGCGGCGCAACGGAGGGTTGCGGATGCGGCTCCACCGAAGGTTCGGGCTCCTGCGCAGCGGGCACGTCGCCCGGGGGAACCTCGGCCTTCGCCGACGGGTCCGCCTTCTTGGGGGCGAAGAGCCCCTCCGCGCGCTTCAGGGCGTCCTCGACCTGCCCTTCCGCTCGGACATCGATGTGCCACCCCACGAGCTTCGAAGCCAGCTTGACGTTCTGCCCCTTTTTCCCGATCGCCAGGAGGAGCTGCTCCTCGGGTACGACGACCTCCATGCTCTTCTCGGACTCGTTGACCAGCACCCGGATGATCTCCGCCGGCTGGAGGGCGTTGCACACGAACTTCGCGGGATCTTCGTCCCACGCGATGATGTCGATTCGCTCGCCGCGCAGCTCCTGGACGACGCTCTGCACCCGGGATCCCTTCATCCCCACGCATGCCCCCACCGGGTCCACGTCGCGGTCCTTCGAGCGGACGGCGATCTTCGTCCGGAAACCGGGCTCCCTCGCGACGCTCAGGATGGAGACGACCCCCTCGTAGACCTCGGGGACCTCCTGTTCGAACAGCTTGAGGATCATCCGCGGGTCGGAGCGCGCAAGCAGGATCTCCGGCCCCCGCGGGGTCTTGCTGACGTCCTTGATATAGGCCCGAATCCGGTCTCCCTGGCGATACCGCTCGCGGGGGATCTGCTCCGACATCGGCATGACGGCCTCCGTCTTGCCCAGGTCGACGACCAGGCAGTCGCGCTCGTAGCGCTGCACGATCCCGTTGATGATCTCCCCCTTCCGGCCGATGAACTCGTTATAGATCACTTCCCGCTCGGCGTCCTTCACCTTCTGCATGATGATCTGGCGGGCCGTCTGCGCGGCGATGCGGCCCAGGTCGCGGGTGCTCATCCGGAACCCGATGTTGTCGTTGTAGACCGCTTCGGGGTCGTACTCGCGGGCGGCTTCGAGCGAGATCTCGGCCTCGGGGTCCTTGACCTCCTCCACGACGGTGCGGAACTCCAGGATCTCGAATTCGCCGGTTTCGCTGTCGTAGGTAGCCTCGATCCGCTTGTTCATCCCGTACTTCTTCCTGGCGGCGATCTCCAGGGCCTCCTTGATCGCTTCGACGATCACGACCCGGTCGATCCCCTTCTCCTTGCCCAGCTGCGTGATGATCTGCCCGATGTCCAGAATCATTGCTATCTCTTTCCCTTTCCGAAGAGTTCTTCCTGGTCAACCTCCAGGTTCGCCTTGCGCACCGCGCGGTAGGGGAACCGGAAGATCTTGCCGTCCCGCTCGAGGTCGATGCCCTCCCCGTCGGCCCGGAACAGGGTTCCCCGGTAGTTCCGACTCCCTTCTACCGGCTCGGAGAGCGCCACCCGGATCCGCCTTCCCGCCACCGCCGCAAAATGCGCCGGCTTCGTAAGCCTCCGGTTGAGCCCCGGCGAAGAAACCTCCAGGACGTAAGGGCCCGGCATCGGGTCGCTGACATCGAGCACCGCGCTCATCTTCCGGCTGAACGACTCGCACTCTCCGAGGCGGATGCCTCCCTCGCGGTCCAGGAAGACGCGGATCACTGTCCGAGGGCCTTCCCTCGCAACAGCGAGGTCGAAGACCTCCACCATCTCTTCCCGCGCCACCTGGGCGACCAGGGTTTCGATCTTTTCGATGTCCGCTTTCATGGGTTTGTCACATCGAAAAAAAAAGTGGGCGACGGCCCACTTTCCAGAGTTTCCCCGCTACCTGGCCCCATTATACGAGGAATCGTAAATCGCCCACAAGACAATTCTTTTTCTTTACAGGTGCAGCTTCCCACGGTACTCCGAGATCCCGGCGAGCCGCTCTTCCCGCAGGAACGTCTCGACCCCTTCGAGGATCTCCACGCACGCCCTCGGGTTCCGGAAATTGGCCGTCCCGACCTGCACCGCGGAGGCCCCCACGAGAAGGAACTCCAGCGCGTCCGCCGCCGTCTGGATCCCGCCGATCCCGATCACCGGGATCTTCACGCGCCGGCACACTTCCCACACCATCCGCAGGGCGACCGGCTTGATCGCCGGCCCCGACAGCCCCCCGGTCACGTTGGACAGCTTCGGCCTGCGCGTCCGGTGGTCCACCGCCATCCCGACGATGGTGTTGATGAGCGACACGGCGTCCGCCCCTGCGCCTTCCGCAGCAGCCGCCACGGAGGCGATGTCCGCGACATTGGGGCTGAGCTTGACCCAGAGGGACTTCCCGGTCGCCTTCCGCACCCGGCCGGTGAGATGCGAGATCCCCTCCGGCGTCGCGCCGAACGCCATCCCGCCCTCCTTTACATTGGGACAGGAGGCGTTCACTTCGATCGCGGCGAGAGAGGACAGCTCCGAAAGCCGGACGGCGACCGATTCGTACTCCTCCACCGTCCGTCCGTAGATGTTCGCGGCGAACGTGGCCCCCGCGTCCGAAAGGCGCGGAGCGACCTCCTCGATGAACCGCTCGACCCCGATGTTCTGCAGGCCGATGGCGTTGAGCATCCCCGACGCCGTCTCGACGATCCGCCCCGGAGGGTTCCCCGGCGTGGGCGCAAGCGACAACCCCTTGACCACGACGGCCCCGAGGCGCGAGATGTCGTAGAAGGGGGAGAACTCGAGCCCGTACCCGAACGTCCCCGACGCGCTCATCACCGGGTTCTTCAGGCGCAGCCTTCCCAGGGATACCGAGAGGTCCGGTTTCACCAGACGACCTCCCGCGCATCGAAGACCGGCCCTTCCTTGCAGACCCGCCGATAGGCGATCTGCTCCCCCTCCCGCAGGGCAACGACGCACCCCCAGCAGACGCCGAACCCGCACGCCATGTGATTTTCGAGCGCCGCCTGCATCTCCGCGCCCCGCACCGAAGCCGCCAGGGCGATCTCCTTCAGCATCTCCCGGGGGCCGCAGGCGAGGATCGTCAGGCGGGTGGCATCGGCATCGGAAAGGGCCGCCATCCGCTCCCGGATGGTGTCGGTGACCTGCCCGAAATAACCGGCGGTCCCGTCCTCGGTGCAGAGGTGGACACGCCCCGGGGATGAGCCGCCGGGCGTCCACTCCTTCGGGGGAAGCTGTTCGCGGGTGCGGCTTCCCAGAAACATTTCATATTCCGCCCGCCGCCTTCCGAGCGCCGCGGCGGCGGGAAAGACGGTCGCGAACCCGACGCCGCCGCCAACGAGCCAGTACAGCTGCCCGTCCTTGGCGAGGTCGAACCCCCGGCCCAGCGGAAGGGTGAGGGACAGCGACTCTCCCGGGTGCATCCCCGACAGCAGCGCGGTGCCGCGCCCCACGACCTTGTAGACGAACTCGACCGTCCCCTTGCCCTTCGGCGCCGCGCCCGCTCGAAAGATCGCCAGGGGCCGCGGGAGCAGCGGGTCGTTCCCCGGCCAGCCGGAGACCATGGCGAACTGGCCCGGCTCGTACTCGACCGGCTCGGGGACGGCCGCTTCCAGGCGATAGAAGATCTCCCCGTGCCCCTCGTTCCGCACGATTTTTCCCGCCACGAATTGCATCCGGCTATGGGACATCCGACCTCCGAAGCTCCCGGGAGAGAAGAACCGCGTCTTCTCCGGTATCCGCGTAATATCCTCTTCGAATCCCCAGGAAGGAAAACCCCTCCCGCTCATACATCCGGATGGCGGGAGTGTTCCCGGCGCGCACTTCCAGGTGGATGCGGACGGCCCCTGCCCGGGCGGACCGAAGCATGCATGCCCCGAGGAGCGCGCCGCCCACGCCGCGCTCGCGCACATCCGGCCGGACCGCGATGTTCAACAGGTGGGACTCGTCCGCCACGGTCCAGCAGACCGAGTATCCCAGGACGCCCTCCCCTTCCGCGGGGGCCGCGACGAGGGCGTCCGAAAATTCCCGGACGATCTCTTCCTCGAAGAGCCTGCGGGGCCACGGCGTGGGAAACGAAACCTCCTCGATCGCCATCACCTCGTCGAGATCTCCCGGCTCCATCTCCCGGATCCTGACGCGCAGAAGCTTCCCCACGCTACCAGCGGATCAGCGTCGCGGCCCAGGTGAACCCCGATCCGAAGGCAGCGAGGCACACGAGGTCCCCCTCCCGGATCCTCCCCTGCTCGACGCACTCGTCGAGGGCGATGGGGATCGAGGCGGCGGTGGTGTTCCCGTACTTCTCGATGTTCGAGTAGACCATTCCCTCGGGGACCTCCAGGGCACCGGCCACGGCCTGGGTGATCCTCAGGTTCGCCTGGTGCGGGATGACGAGGGACAGGTCCGCGATCGACACCCCGTTCGCCGCGAGCGCCTCGCGGATCACCTCGGGGAACCTCCGCACCGCGTGGGTGAACACATACCGTCCGTTCATCCTCGGAAAGTGGCGCCCGGCGTCCAGCATCTCGTGGCTTAAGCGCGGGTGCTCGATGGAGGAAGGCCCCTCGCACATCAAGTCTTTTGCGTACTTCCCCTCCGCGTGAAGGTGGGAGGAGAGGATCCCCTTCCCCGCCTCGGCCGGCCCCACGACCGCAGCCCCGGCCCCGTCCCCGAAGATGACCGAGACATCCCGCGCCGGGGTGCTCAGATTCAGACCCGTGCTCTGGACTTCGGAGCCGATGACCAAGACGTGGTTGAAGAACCCGCCTTTGATGTAGGCCTCGGCCACCGAGATCCCGTAGAGGAAACCGGTGCACTGCGTCCGGACGTCGAGGGCGCCAATCGTGGGGAGCCCGAGCTTTTCCTGGACGAACACCCCTCCGCCCGGGAAGAAGTAATCCGGCGAGACGGTGGCAAAAACGATGAAATCGATATCGGAGAGGGAAAGACCGGCGCGGGCAACGGCGGCACGCGCGGCCTCGGTCCCCAGGTCGGCGGTCCCGGTCCCCGGGTCGACGAAACGCCGCTCCCGGATCCCGGTGCGCTGCACGATCCACTCCTCCGTGGTGTCCATGCATTTCATCAGGTCGGCGTTGGTCACCACCCGCGGGGGCAGCGCCCTGCCGGTTCCCAGGATTTTCGCTCCTCTCATGCCGCCTCCCATTTACGGATCAGATGACCAGGACGGCAGCCGCGATTACGGTCGTGTACTCGTCCCGCACGATCGCCGACTGGGTGATGTTGAAGGACCGGTAGATCTTCCCGCTGATCTTCCACACCTCTTTCTTCTCATCCCAGCTTTTTTCCTCGTCGAACTCGATGCCCAGCGTCGAGGCGAGCATCGCGGCGGCGAGGTCTTCGGAATAATCCCCGGCGACTTTCTCGGTCTGTCCGTAGGCGTGGTGCTCGCTCAGGTAGCCGTACACGTCGCGGTCGGAGGGAAGCGCGCATCCCACCGACGCGGCGATCAGCCTCCGAGGCTCGTCGCTCTGGCACCGGCTCATGACGACGAACACGATCTCCCCCGACGTGAGGAGCTTTAAGCCCTCCTCCTTCTTGATGATCCTGCACTTGGGCGGGAAGATGCTCGACACCTGCACCAGGTTGTATTTCTCGATCCCGGCGTCCCGCAGGGCGAGCTCGAACGAGGTCAGCTGCTCCCGGTGTCGCCCGACACCCTTGGTGAAGAAGATCTTCGAGGGCACGAACATCGGCGGATTCTCCTTTGCGGGGGCAGACCCTATTTTTCCTCTCGCTTCGCGAGGACCCAACCCATCATGCGGTAGCACAGCTTGGCGACGAGAAAATCCGGGGCGATCATCCCGGGGATCGGCGCCAGCTCCATGATGTCGAACCCGACGATGTTGCAGTTGGACAGCATGACGTCGCGGAGAATGTCGACGGCTTCGAACCAGCTCAAGCCTCCCGGCTCCGGCGTCCCCACGGAAGGCATGATCCCCGGGTCGAAGGCGTCCAGGTCGAAGGTGATGTACACGTTGCCGGAAAGGCTGCTGACGATTCCCTTGGTGACGTCGCCCAGGCTCTCCCTGAGCTCCGAGGCATAGAACGTCTTCACGCTCTCCGACTTCTTCAGGAAGCGGTCCTCCTCTTCCGACATGCTGCGGATCCCCACCTGGACGAGCTTCGCGCCGGAGTCCACGATCCGCCGCCCGACGCAGGCGTGGTTCCAGGGAGTCCCGAGGTAGGAGTCCCTGAGGTCCGCGTGCGCGTCGAACTGGAGCACCGTCAGCTCCCCATATTTCTTCCGGAGCGCGGCCACGGCGCCGCAGGTCCCGGAATGCTCCCCGCCCAGGAGAACGGGAAACTTGCCGGCCTTGATGACCGAGCGGAACCTGCGCTCCACCTGCTTCAGCATGGAGAGCGGTCCGGACGTCAACAGGGGGAATTCCGAGGAGGTGAAGATCCCCGCCCGGTACGGCTCGATCTTGTTCTCCTCGTCGAAGAGCTCCATGTGGCTGGAAGCCTCCAGGATCGCCCGGGGGCCGTTGCGGGCGCCCCCCATGTAGGTGGTCGTCAGGTCGATCGGGAACGGGATGACGGCGAAGGACGAATTCTTCCAGGAGGAATACTTGTCGGTGATCCCTCCGAAACTGACCGAGTAAGGCTTCACGGGAGGTCCTCCTTTGCGGACGGCGGCCCGCCGCAAAACGCGGGGTTCTTATGTGTTCCGCCGCGCAGATTTTACCCTGACGGCGATCCGATAGACAATCCCGTAAGCGACCACAGCGGCGATCAGCCCGACGACCGTGGTTCCCAGCATCAGCGGGGCGATGCAGGGCATGGCCGCCCGGAGGATGGCGTCGAGCGTCCACCGCTCGCACGCCAGCGGGTGAAAGCCGCTGCCCAGCATCCACTCGCCGAGCCGGAGACAGCCGTAGAACACGAAGGGCATCGTGTAGGGATTGTTCACCCACACGCCGGCGGCCGCAGCGATCTTGCTGAGCCGGAAGATCAACGCCACCAGGAGCGCCAGGACGGTGTGAAGGGAAACCAGCGGCGAGAAGCTGAAGAAGACCCCCACGGCGAAGCCTGCGGCCAGCGCCTTCTCGTCCATCTCCCCCGAGAATGCCTCGCGGAGCTTGTCTCGGATCTTCCCCCAGCCCAGCACTTCCCCTCTCCCCCTCACCCGTATGGCGGGCGACATCCCACAGGGGACATTCCCCTGGGGGACATCCCTGTATCAAGTCCCTCGTTGAGGAGTGTCTCCGCCCGACGGGCGGACGTCGCGGAGGAGAAGGCGCAAGCTCCTGTTCCCCCGGAAATAGACCCTCTGGGGGGTGAACAGCAGGTCCACGTACCCCTCCGGCCCCACGGAAAGCGCCGGGTGGTGGAACGCCACCACCTCGAACCTCCGGTTGTCGTCCGCCACCTCGAATTTTAGATGCTGCCCGCTGGCCCCGAACGATTTTTTCCGCGTGACCCGGAGCCTTCGCGCGAGGAGGACCGGCTCCTCGTTCCCCATGCCGAACGGGCGCATGCGCTCCAGCTCCTCCATGAATCCCGGGGTGAGGTCGCCGAGCCCGACCTGCGCGTCCACCGGCTTGCCGGGAGCGCCCCCCCGCATCGAGGCGTAACCGCGGGCGATGCGGTTCATCCCCTCGCGGAACGCGGGCAGGTTCTCCACAGGGAGGGCAAGGCCCGCCGCCTGGCTGTGCCCCCCGTAGCGGAAGAGGAGGGCGGACAGCTCCTCGAGGGCGTCCACCAACGGGAAGCCGTCGACGCTGCGGCAGGACCCCCTGGCCTCCGCGTTTTCCAGCCGCAGGAGGACCGTGGGGCGGAAGAACCTCTCCGCCAGCTTGGAGGCCACGATCCCCAGCACCCCGGGATGCCAGTCCGGATCGGCCAGCACGATGGCGCCCAGGCCGGAGGCGGGAGGGCCCGAAAGGAGAGCCGCCTCGGCGGAACGCAGGATCCGCTCCTCCTCCCGCTGCCGGCGGGAGTTGTCGACGTTGAGCTCGGCGGCAATCCGACAGGCTTCGTCGCGGTCGCCGGTGACCAGAATGTCGGAGCTGCGGCGGGATTCCCCCACCCTGCCGGCCGCATTCAGCCTCGGTCCGACCCGGAATCCCAGGTCGGACTCGTTCGCCGTTCCCGGATCGATGCCCGCCACCGACAGGAGGGCGGTCACTCCCGCGCGGGGATGCTCCCGGATCTCGTGAATCCCCTCCTTCACGAGGATGCGGTTGTCCCCCCGCAAGGGGACCATATCCGCAACGGTGCCCAGCGCAACGAGGTCGAGAAAGCGGCGAAGGCCTGCGTCCGCCTCTCCCGCGTGCGATCCGTCGCCGCGCAGCAGCGCGCGGAGGCCGCGCAGCAGCGTGAACACCACCCCCACGCCGGCCAGATCCTTCTCCGGGAACCCGCAATCGCGCCGCTTGGGATTGAGGACGGCGACCGCCGGAGGAAGCGCCGGGCCCGGGAGATGGTGGTCGGTCACGATCCCATCCACCCCGCGCGCGGCCGCGCGCCCGATCGCCTCGATGTCGGAAATGCCGCAGTCGACCGTCACGACGAGCTTGACCCCGGAGGCCGCGGCGGCGTCCAGGTGCTCGGGACGCAGCCCGTAGCCGTCCACGACCCGGTGATTCTGGTGGATCCGCACCGGGAGCCCGGGGAAGGCCTCCTGGAGGAAGAGGAACAGGCAGGCGGCGCCGGTTGCGCCGTCCACGTCGTAATCGGCGTAGATCAGCACCGGCTCCTTCCGTCGGCCCGCCTCGATCAGGCGCAGCGCCGCTTTCTCGAGGTCCTTCATCAACCAGGGAGAAGAAATGTCCCGCAGGGTCCCGGAGAGGAAGCGGTCGGTCTCGCCGTCGCCGGCGATCCCGCGGTTGGCCAGGATCTTGGCCGCGGTGGGAGAAAGCCCGGTTTTACCGCAGATCTCCCGGACGAGCGATCGGTCAGGGGTCCGGAGCGCCCACTCTCGTCGGGTTCGCTCCTCCACCCCTTACCTTTTCACCTCGACCATCTTCTCCCCCCGCCAGATCGCGACGATCGGGCTGGCGACGAAGATGGAAGAGTAGGTCCCCACGACCACCCCGATCGTGAGGGCCAGCGCAAACTCTTTCAGGACGACGCCGCCGAAGAAGAGCAGCGCGACGCAGGTCAGGAACACCGTCAGGGAGGTGACGATCGTGCGGCTCAGGACCTCGTTCACGCTCAGGTTGATCGTCTCGGAGAAGGTCTTTTTCTTCCTCAGGCGGATGTTCTCCCGGATCCGGTCGAAGACCACGACCGTGTCGGTGAGCGAGTAGCCGCCGATGGTCAGGAGGGCCGTGATGAAGAGGAGGTCCATCTCCTTCCCGAGCAGGTAGAAAATCCCCACGAGGGCCGCCACGTCGTGGAACGTTGCGACCGCCGCGGCGACGCCGAACTTGAACTCGAACCGCCACGCGAGGTACACGATGATCGCCAGCGCGGATACCGCCAGCGCCAGGATCGCGTCCGAGCGAAGCTTCCTGCCGATCGCCGGCCCGATCTCGGCGACGCTCTCCACCGTGCCCTGGTTGTCGGGGAACTTCTGGCGGAGAAGGTTCACCACCTGGTCGGAGATCATCTTCTCCTCCTTGCCCCTCGCCCCCACCTTGATGATCAGGATGTTCTCCCCCGGGACCTCCTGCAGGTTCGCCTCCCCGTGCCCCGCCCCCGCCAGCAGCTGGCGGATCCGGTCCATCGACACGGGCTTCCCGAATTTCAGCTGTATGGAGGTACCGCCCGCCAGGTCGATCCCCAAGTTGGCGTGCCCCCGGTAGATCTGGACGACGCCGAACAGCCCGAGCAGAACCAGCACGCACGAGAAGGCGAACGCGTACTTCCTGATCCCCATGAAGTCGATGCGGGTGTTTTTGATGAGCTCCATCATGGCTGCTGGCTTTCCCTGTCCTTCCTAGATGCTCAGCGCCTGCATCGGCCGCCGGGCGTTGAGGTAGTCGAACACCACCTTGGTGCACACGAGCGCCGTGAAGAGATTGATCGCCACGCCCATGGAGAGCGTTACGGCGAACCCCTTGATCGGGCCGGTCCCGAACTGGAACAGGATCATCGAGGTGATGAGCGTCGTCACGTGGGAGTCGACCACCGTCCAGAACGCTTTTTCGTAGCCCGCGTCGATCGACGCCCGAACCGTCTTCTTCGTCCGGATCTCCTCCCGGATGCGCTCGAAGATCAGTACGTTGGAGTCGACCGCCATCCCGATGGCCAGGATGATGCCGGCGATTCCCGGAAGGGTGAGGGTCGCCTCCAGGAGCGCCATCCCTGCCAGCAGATAGAGGATGTTGAAGATCAGGGCGAAGTTGGCCACCAGCCCCGCGAAGCGGTAGTAGACCGCCATGAAGGCCACCACGAGGAATGCGCCGATGAGGGCCGCGCGCACCCCTTTCTGGATGGAGTCCAGCCCCAGCGACGGGCCCACGGTGACGTTCTGTATCACCTTGACGGGGGCGGGCAGCGACCCCGCCCGCAGGACGATCGCCAGGTCGGAGGCCTGCTCGGCGGTGAAGTCGCCGGTGATCTGCGCCTCTCCGCCGGAGATCCGCTCCTGGATGACGGGGGCCGAATAGACGGTGCCGTCGAGGACGATCGCCAGCCGGCGTTTCACGTTCTCGGCGGTGACCCGGTCGAAGATCTTCGTGCCCCGCGCGTCGAAAGAGATCGAAACGTAGGCGCCCCCCCCGCGCTGCGATCCGAAGTTCACCTTGGCCGTCTTGATCGTGTCCCCGGTCAATACGGCCCGTTTCTTCACCAGCAGGGGCGTCTTGCTGGTCCGCCCGGTCTGCGGGTCCACGGCTCTCTGGTAGAGGATCTCGTCGTCCTCGGGGATATTCCCCTTCAGCGCTTCTTCGACGCTCGCCCCTTCGTCCACCAGCTTGAATTCGAGGAGCGCGGTCTTGCCCACCAGCTCGATGGCGCGCTGCTGGTCCTTGACCCCCGGGAGCTGGACGACGATGCGGTCCTCGCCTTCCGCCACGATCTGCGGCTCGCGCACCCCGAACTGGTCGATGCGGTTTCGGATCGTCTCGACGCCCTGCCCCACGGCGTTCGCACGGATCGCCTGGACCTCGGCCGGCTTCATCCGGCCGATGATCGTCGCGCCCTCGGGCTTCGTCTCGCCGAGCGCGAAGTCGAGGGAACCCAGCTCGTCCTTCAGCACGGTCATGGCCCGTCCCGCGAAGTCGCCGGGAGGGAACTTGAGCGAGAACCCGTCCGATCCTTCCTTCTGCCACCCCAGAACGGGGATCCCCTTCTCCCGGCAGATCGCGCGCGCGTCGTCGGCGTACCGCAGCGTCGTGTTCTCGATGGCCTTTTCGATCTCCACGGCCAGCCGGAGGAAAACCCCGCCCTGGAGGTCCAGCCCCAGGTGGATCTTGGGCATCTTCTTCCAGGTGTCCGGCAGGTTGTCCGTCAGGCTCGGCAGCACGGCCGCGATGGAGACCGCGGTCAACACGGCGATGAGCGTGGTCCTCCACCGGATGCTCTTCCACATCTCCCTTGAATCGCTCCTTTCGTCCTGATACCTACCCCTTGGCCGTCTTGGCTTCCGGGGCCGCCGCCTCCTGGCTCTTTCCCGTCACCGCGGAACGGGTCACCTTGACGCGCACCCTGTCGGCGATCTCCAGGGTGATCGTCGTGTCGGTCAGCCCCGTGATCTCTCCGTGCAGTCCGCCGCTCGTCACCACGCGGTCTCCGACCTTGATGTTCTGCAGGAACTCGCGCTGCTTCTTCGCCTGCTTCTGCTGGGGGCGGAAGACCAGAAGGTAGAAGATCCCGAAAAAGAGCAAGGGCAGGGCGAGGACCTCGATTCCACCGCCTCCTCCCACGCCCTTCGATCCCATTGCGTACGCAACACCGAGTACGAGCATCATCGTGACCTCCGCGAGGGACTAATCGTTGCCGGAACCGTGTGATTCTTTCATAAATTCCCCGAAATTTCCAACCAAAATTGCCTGCCGGATCCTCTCCATCCACCGGGCGTAGAAGTGCAGGTTGTGTACGGTTAAAAGCATCGAGGACAGGATCTCCTTCTGCAGGTAGAGATGGCGCAGATAGGCCCGGGAGAAGGAGCGGCAGGTCGGGCAGCCGCACTTCCCGTCGGGAGGGAGGGGGTCTTCGGCGTAGCGCGCCTGCTTGATGACGAGCGGTCCCGCCGAAGTGAACAGCATCCCGTTGCGTGCGTTGCGGGTGGGCAGTACGCAGTCGAACAGGTCCACACCGCAGGAGACGGCAAAGAGGATGTCGGCCGGCGTCCCCACGCCCATCAGATACCTCGGTTTCTCCGCGGGCAAAAGCGGGGCGGCGAGGGCCACCATTTCCCGCTGGAGCTCCTTCCCTTCTCCGACGCTCACCCCGCCGATGGCGTAGCCGGGGAAATCCAGCGAGCAGATCTCCTCCACGCTGCGTTTTCGCAGGTCCGGGAACATCCCGCCTTGGACGATCCCGAACAACCCTCCCTCCTCGCGGCGGTTGGCGACAAGGCTCCTGCGCGCCCACCCGGTCGTCCGCCGCACCGCTTCCTCCACCTCGCGGCGCCCCGCCGGGTACTCGACGCATTCGTCCAGGACCATCCGGATATCCGACCCCAGCGCCTCCTGCGCCGAAACGGCGAGCTCCGGCGACAGGACATGAAGCGAGCCGTCGATGTGGGACCGGAAGGTCACCGCGTCGTCCGTCACCTTTCGCAGGGAGCTCAAGGAAAACACCTGGTACCCCCCGCTGTCGGTCAGGAGGGAGGCATCCCATCCCATGAACCGGTGCAGTCCGCCCAGCCGCCGGACCCGTTCGTGCCCTGGCCGCAGGTACAGGTGATAGGTGTTGGACAGGACGCACCCATACCCCATTTCCGTCAGCTGGCCGGGCCATACCCCCTTGACCGCGGCCGCGGTTCCCACCGGCAGGAACGCCGGCGTGGAAAACGTTCCGTGCTCGCTCGAAACCGTCCCGGTCCGGGCGGCTGTCCCGGGATCGCGGGCGGTCACGGTAAAGGAAATCGGCAATCGTGACTCCTAAAAACCGGAGCGGTCCCTAAAAAACGAGCATGGCGTCGCCGTAGCTGAAAAACCGGTACCGCTCCGAAACCGCCTTCCGGTAGGCCTCCCGGATCAGCTCCACGCCGCCGAACGCCATCACGAGCGCCAGCAGGCTCGACCGGGGGAGGTGGAAATTGGTCAGGAGGACATCGACGGCGCGGAACCGGTACCCGGGTGTGATGAACAGACGCGTCGTACTTTCGGACGGCGCGACCCGTCCGTCCGGTCCCGCGCACGACTCCAGGGTCCGGACGCTCGTCGTCCCCACCGCCACGACTCTTCCCCCGCCGTTCCTCGCCGCGGCGACCGCGGCCGCCGTCTCGCTCCCCAGGCGGTACTCCTCCGGGTGGATCTCGTGGTGCTCCACGTCCGCGGCGCGGATCGTGGAGAACGTCCCGTACCCGATCGACAGGGTCACCGTGGCCGTCGACACGCCGACGCCGGCGATTTCCGCGAGCATTTTCCCATCGAAGTGCAGCCCCGCGGTGGGCGCCGCGACGGAGCCCGGGCGCCGCGCGTACACCGTCTGGTACCGCTCTGCGTCCGTCGAAAGCAGAGGATCCCCCGCCCTTCTTCGGATATAGGGCGGGAGGGGGACCTCCCCCGTACGCTCAAGGACCTCGTGGACGGACCCGCGGGCGGAAAGACGCACCGACCACCGCCCTTCCCCCAACCGGCGCAAGAGCAGGACGGAGAGATCCCCTCCCACCCGGAAGTGCATTCCTTCCTTGAGCCGGTTCGACGGCCGGGCCAGGGCTTCCCACGTTTCTCCTCCGGGCTCCCGCCCATCGAGGGGGGCAAGCAGGAAGATCTCGACCGCCGCCCCGGTCGCCTTTCTCGCGCGCAGGCGGCCCCGGATCACCTTCGTGTCGTTCAGCACGAGGAGATCGCCCCGGCGCAGGAGACCGACGAGGTCCGGGAACCGCAGGTGGCGAATCTCCCCCGTTTCCCTGCACACCGCCATCAGGCGCGCGTCGCGTCGCCTTTCCGCCGGGACCTGGGCGATCCGGTCCTGCGGCAGCGGGTAATCGAGATCCGCGGTCCTCAGGGGGAGCTCCGGGCAAGAGCGGTCTCCGGGTAATAACGCGTCAGGATCTCCCGGTACGCCTTCCCGCTCTTGGCCATGCCGTCGGCCCCCCACTGGCACATTCCCACGCCGTGGCCGTACCCCTGCCCCGCGAACACCCACCCGTTCCCTACCGGAACGATTTCCATCTTCAGGCTTTTGACACGGGCGTAACCGGCCTCCCGCCGGAATACGGCGGCGGAAACCTCCCGGGAAACCCTTCCCGAGGAAAGCCGCACACGGAGCGCGCGGCCCGTGGAGGTGCGCCCCGCGACTTCGATCCTCAGGTCGTCGATCGCTCTCACTCCCAGCGAATGCGCAATCCGCTTCCCCTCTTTCGCCGTCATCCGGTAATCCCAACGGAACGCGGGGCTGTCCCGGCAGTCATCGCACGTAATGGATTGCAGATACGGCACGTCGGTCCCCCAGGCGCCCTTCGCGGTTTCGGTCCTTCCCCCGCAGGTGGAATGATACGCCGCGCGCGCGAGAGCCCCCTGAAAGGCGAGGACCTCGCCTCTCGTCGAGCCGGCCGCCTTCCGGAAGACCTCCGCGACGTTGTCCATTCCCTCGAAGACCTGATCTTCCACCCCTGCGGCGACATCGTGGGTGGGATCGCGCGGCTTCTCCATCGCCATCAGGACGTAGGTCCGCACCGCCACCGCCAGGGCGGAGAGCGCCTCCGGATGGAAGGACGGGGGGGCTTCCCGGCTGACGACCGCCGTGACGTACTCCTCCAACGGGACGACCGCCACGGCCAGCAGCTGACCCTTGTGGGCCGAAACCCGGATCCTTCCGACGAGCTGTTTCCCGCCGAGCCGCAAACCGGAAGGCGAGGCGATGTCGATCGGCGAGGAAAGCGTTTTCCATCCGCTCCACAGGATCTTCTCGCCGCGTACGGAAAGGTTCACCGCCCCGTTTCCCTCGGCCACCAGGGCTCCGGCGAAGCTCCAGGCCCGGATCGATTCCCCCGTGACCGAAAGCTCCTTTTGCGTCCCTCCCAGAAGAACGCGCACGGGGCGTACGGACGCGGACTCCGTGTGAACGTACGGGAGCGGCGCCTGCGGCCGTGGAACCGGCGGAGGGGGGACTGCCGGCGGGGGGGCGGGAGGCAGCTTCGCACGCGGCGGCGCGCCGGCGCACCCTCCGAAAAGGAAAGCGACCCCAACGGAAAAGAGAAGGAGCAAGAGCCCGACCCTACGGTTACGGGGGGAGGGTTCGAGCTCCGAGGGGCCGCCGACCGGATAGGGAGGAAAAGCGCGAGCGACGGCGAGCGCGGCAGGCCCCGAGGCGGCCGGCGCAGTGACACCTGGCATCGTGTGAGCGTGAGCCGGCGCGACCACGTCGCTCCCCGATGAACGGCGGCTCCTCCCCATCGACGTCGGTTTTACGCTCCCCCCTGCGGGGGACGGTCGCCGGCCGGCGGGAGGGTGGCTTTCATGGCCTTCGCGACCTCCATGAAGGGGGTGAACAGGTCGATCGGAACCGGGAAGATGGTGGTCGAGTTGTTCTCGGACGCCACTTCCCGGAGCGTCTGCAGGAAGCGCAGTTGCAGTGCAATCGGTTGGGCACCGATGATCTGCGCCGCGTCCGCGAGCTTCTGCGCCGCCTGGAACTCCCCCTCGGCGCCGATGACCTTGGCGCGCCGCTCCCGCTCGGCCTCGGCCTGCTTGGCGATGGCGCGTTGCATCTCCTGCGGCAGGTCGATGTTCTTGATTTCCACCTTCGCGACCTTGACGCCCCACGGCTCCGTGTCCTTGTCGAGGATCTCCTGGAGGTGCGCGTTGATCTTCTCGCGCTCGGAGAGGAGGTCGTCCAGCTCGGCCTGCCCGCACACCGACCGGAGGGTCGTCTGCGCCAGCTGGGAGGTGGCGTACAGGTAGTTTTCGACGCTGATGATCGCCCGGTTGGGGTCCAGGACGCGGAAGTACAACACGGCGCTCACCTTGATCGTGACGTTGTCCCGCGTGATCACATCCTGCGCGGGAACGTCCATCGCCACGACGCGCAGGTCCACCCGGACCATCTTGTCGATGACGGGGATAAGCAGGATGAGCCCCGGCCCCTTGGCCCCGATGACACGGCCCAGCCGGAAGATCACCCCCCGCTCGTACTCGTTGAGGATCTTGATGGCGCTGTACAGGAACAGGATCGCGATGATCACCAGCGCTAAGTAAGGAACCATTCCATTCCCTCCTTCCGGGATTCTCCGAGGAATCCCTTTCAGCTGCGCGTATTCCTGGGCTCGACGAGGAGCGTCATCCCCTCCCGGCCGACGACGGTCACCTTTTCTCCCTTCCTCAGGGAGACGCCGCACCGGGCGTTCCACCACTCCCCGAGGACGAACACCTTGCCTTCTCCCGCGAAGTCCTCCATCGCCTCCCCGGTTTCCCCGATCATCCCCTCCGCTCCCGTGACGGGCCTGCGCAACTGGCTTCGCACCGCCAGCGTGATGACCGTCGTGAAAAAGACCACCGAGGCTCCGACCATCGACAGCAGCACCCCCCACGAAATCCGCAGGTACGGATCCGCGGAGGCGCGGAAGAGCATCAGGCTCCCCAGGAGCATCGATACGATTCCCCCGATCGTCAGTGCGCCGTAAGAGTGTACCTTGACCTCCAGGATGAAGAGGAGGATCGCCAGTGCGATGAGGAGGAATCCGGCGTAGTTGGCCGAGAGCGTCTGCAGGGAGTAGAACCCCAGGATCAGGGAGATTCCGCCGACGATCCCCGGGAAGACGGCGCCGGGGTTGGAGAGCTCGAAGAAGATCCCGTAGATGCCGATCATCATCAGGATGTAGGCGATGTTGGGGTCGGCCAGCGAGGACAGGATGCGATGGCGGATCCCCATGGGGACCCGGGTCACCTGGATCCCCTTCGTGCTCAGGACGATCGCCTCCTCCCCCTTGCGGATCTCCTTCCCGTCCAACCTGGAAAGCAGGTCGCCAAGCGACGGCGCGACCAGGTCGATGACGTGCTTCTCGAGGGCCTCCCTTTCCGTGAGGGAGGTGCTCTCCCGGACGGCGCTCTCCGCCCAGTCCGCGTTGCGCCCTTTCTTCTCCGCCAGGGACCGGGCGTACGCGGCGGCGTCGTTCTCCACTTTTCTCGTCATGGTGTTGTCCATCCCGCCGCCCCCGATGCTCACCGGGTGGGCCGCACCGATGTTCGTGCCGGGTGCCATGGCGGCGACGTCCGACGCAAGGGTGATGAGAACCCCGGCGGAGGCCGCGCGGGCGCCCGATGGCGAGACGTAGACGACCACGGGGATCCGGGTCCTGATGATCTCCTGGACCATCTGCCGCATCGCGCTGTCGAGGCCGCCGGGGGTGTCCAGCTCCAGGACGATCAGGGCGGCTCCCGCTTCTTCCGCCTTTTCGATGACGGAAGACAGATAATCGGCGGTGACGGGGTTGATGGAGGTGGCGATCGTCGCGATCACCGCTCCGTGGGGCGCTTCCGCGGAGACGGCGCGCGCGGGAAGGACGGCGACGAGAAGGAGGAGCACGAAAAGGATCCCCTGTCGGGCAGACCGCAGCGTCACGACGACCTCTTCCGATAGACGGCGAATTTCAGGTACTCGGTTTCCGGCACCCCGAGCAGGACCGGGTGGTCGGGAGGCTGCCCGCCTGTGACCAGCAGTTGCAGGTCCACCCGCGCATCGGCGGCGGCCGCCCTCAGTGCCTCCTTCCATTTCGCCATATCGACCCGCTGGGTGCAAGAAGCCGTCGCGAGGATCCCTCCCGGTGCAAGAACGGAGAGCCCCAGACGGTTGATGTCCCGGTATCCTCGCATCGCTCCCTCCCGGCCTTCCCGGGACTTGGCGAAAGAGGGCGGGTCCAGGACGACGAGGTCGAACCGCCGTCCGGACACGGACAGTTCGCGCAGTTCCGTGAAGAGATCGGCCGCCTTCCCCTCCCAGCGCGCGGTGAACCCGTTCCGCGCGGCGTTTTCCCTCGCGGCGGACACGGCGGGACCGGAGGAGTCGATCGCAAGGACGCTCCCGGCCCCTCCCGCGAGACTATAAAGCCCGAAGGCCCCGGTCGAGCAGAACCCGTCGAACACCTGTTTCCCCCGGGAGAGGTCCCGAACGATCCGGCGGTTCTCCCGCTGGTCCAGGAAGAACCCCGTCTTGGGCCCGGTTTCCACGTCGACGAGGAACAGCAGGCCGTCCATTTCCACTTCCTCCCGGGGTTCGCCCCCGCCGCGCAACGGCCCCTTGCTTTCAGGAAGCCCCTCCCGCTTCCTGCCGCCCCCTTCGGAGCGTTCATGGAGGAGACGGCAGGGGAACCTCTCCGCGAGCGATTCGACGATATCCTCTCGTGCGGCCTCCATCCCCGCCGTCAGGATCTGGACGCTCAGAATGGAGCCGTACCGGTCGACGATCAGGCCGGGGAGGAAATCCCCCTCCGAATACACTAGACGGAGGGCGCGCTCTCCCCCCAGCCCCGCCTCGGTCCGCCTCCTCCACGCCTCCTCGAGCCGCTCGCGGAAGAACGCCTTCCCCGGGCTCACCACCCCGCGGGAGACGACCCGCAGCGCGATGCGGCTGGCAAGATTCAAGGTTCCCGTCCCGAGGGGTTCTCCCGCCCGGGAGAGGACCCGCACCCAGGATCCGGGCGGCAGCTCCCGCGGAAGGTCGCGGAGGTCGTCCCCGAAGACCCAGAGGTGGCCGGAGCGAAGCCGCTCCTCCCCCTTCCGGCTCACCCCCACGATCGGCAGCGGCGCGCCCATATCACTTGAGATGGAGTCGCTCCGCGAGGAGGTCGAAATCGGCGAACGCCTCCGTTTCCCGGGTCTGGTTGCGAAGAATGAATGCCGGATGATACGTGGGCAGCACCGGGATGCCGTCGACCTCCCGCCACTTCCCGCGCACCCGCGTAATCTTCTCGTTCGTGCCCAGCAGGTACTGCAGGGCGACGGCACCCAGCGTGCAGACCGCCTCCGGCCGGATCGCCCGGATCTGCCGCTTGAGGTACGGCAGGCAGGAAGCGGCCTCCTCCGGGAAGGGGGCCCGGTTCCCCGGCGGCCGGCATTTGACGATGTTGGCGATGTAGACGTCCTCGCGCCGGAGGCCCAGGCGGGCGATCCACTGGTTGAGCCGCCTCCCGGCGGCCCCGACGAACGGCTCGCCCTGCCGGTCTTCTTCCTCCCCGGGTCCCTCGCCGACGAACATCAACCGGGCAAGGGGATTGCCCACTCCGAAGACGACGGTCCTTCGCCCGTTGCACAGCGGGCACCCGCGGCACGAAAGAAGCTCCTTCCGGATCTCTTCCAAGGTTTCCCCCGCCTCGGTGCCCGTAACCGTTGCAGCGGCGGATTTCGCGGCGGATGCCGGCCTTTCGGCAGGTGGCGGAACGAGGATGTAGTCGATCCCGATCTCCCGCAGGTAGGCGGCGACCATTTTCGGCGAGGGGCGTCTCGTCATCGGCGGAACAGCTTCCCGTTGAGCGCCAGCCAGACCCCCACCGCGATTCCGTCCTTGGTGGTCAGCGGAAGTTCCCGGACCTCGCCGTCCGGGAAGAAAATCCGGACCTCGTTGTCGTCTGACTCGAAGCCGATGTCGGTCCGCGAAACGTCGTTTGCCACGATCGCGTCCAGGTTCTTCCGCCGCATCTTTTCCCGCGCGTTCCGCGCGAGGTCGTCGGTTTCCGCCGCGAACCCGACCAGGACCCGGTTCCCCTTTTTCTTTCCCAGGCACTCCAGGATGTCCACCGTGGGAGAAAGCTCCACGCGGTAGTCGAAGCTCTCCTTCTTGATCTTGCCGGGCGCGGACCTCTTGGCCTTGAAATCGGCGACCGCCGCGCACATCACGACGGCTTCGGCATCCTCGGCCGCGCGGGAGACGGCGGAAAACATCTCCTCCGCCGTCCGGACGCGGACGGTCGTCAGGAAAAGGGGGTCGGGCAGGGCCGTCGGGCCGGACACCAGCGTCACCTGCGCCCCGAGACGGCGCGCGGCGCGGGCCATCGCGAATCCCATCTTGCCCGAGGCCCGGTTCGAGAGAAAGCGGATCGGATCCAGGGGCTCTGCCGTCGGGCCGGCGCTCACGACCACCCTCTTCCCCGCCAGGGGCTTCTCCGACAGGAGGATCCGGGCCATTTCGAGGATCTTCCCGACGTCCGCAAGCCGCCCGGGTCCCACCGTCCCGCAGGCGAGCTCGCCTTCGTCCGGCTCCACGAAGTGGAAACCCCGCGCCGAAAGAACCGAACGGTTTTCCTGCACCGCCGCGGAGGCGTACATCTGCGAGTTCATCGCCGGGGCGATCAGCACCGGCGCCGTCGTCGCCATCACGACCGTCGAAAGCATGTCGTCCGCGATCCCGTTTCGGATCTTCCCGAGGATGTTCGCCGTCGCCGGGGCGATCAGCAGCAGGTGGGCCCGTTGCGCGAGGGAGATGTGCCCGATCTCCGACTCGGAGATGAGGTTGAACAGATCCGTCACCACCGGGTTCCTGGCCAGGGTCTGCAGGGTCAGCGGCGTGATGAACTGGGCCCCCGAAGCGGTGAGGATCACGTGGACGTTCGCCGACTCCTTCCGGAGCTCCCGGACGATCTCGCACGCCTTGTAGGCGGCGATTCCGCCCGTCACCCCCAGGACCACCTCCCTGCCGGAGAAGATGCCCATCTACCCGCCCCCCGTGAAAAATGGATTGGACCGCTTCTCCCCGCCGACCGTGGTGGCCGGTCCGTGCCCCGGGAACAGTACGGTATCGTCGGGGAGGACGAAGATCTTCTCCCGCACCGCCCGGATCAGCGCGTCGTAGTCTCCCCCGGGCAGGTCGGTCCTGCCGATCGACCCGGCGAAGATCAGGTCCCCGACGAACGCCATTTTCTCGCTTTCCATGATGTAGGATACACAGCCCGGCGTGTGCCCGGGAGTGTGCGACACGCGGAACTCCCGGTCTGCAAACGGGACTCGATCTCCCTCCCCCACGAGAACGTCCGGCGATGGGGTGTTCGGTATCAACAGGCCGAACATCAGCCCCTGGCGCCGGGCGGTCTTCATCCGCTCGACGTCGTCGGGGTGGAGGTGGACCTTCGCACCCGATTTTTTGCGGAGGAGCCCGACCGCTCCCACGTGGTCGAAGTGGCCGTGCGTGAGCAGGATCTTGTCCACTTCCAGTCCCAGCCTCCCGATCTCCCCGAGGATCGCCTCGCCGTCGTCCCCCGGGTCGATCACCACCGCCTTGCGGGTGGAAACATGCTCGACGATGTAGCAGCTCACCGCAAGCGGTCCCACCTCCATGACGTGAACGCGTACCGTCTGCCCTTTGTTCAAAGCCCTTTGCTCCACGAGGAGAAGAGGTCCGTGTAGTGCACCAAGAGACCCTCGGCGTTCCGCCGATCCTCCGCTTCGACGCACAGGTGGAAGTAGGCCTCGTCCTGGCTGGGGTAGAATAGTACCCAGTCCTCGCCGTGGAAGATCTTCACGCCGTCGATGAACTGGCTGGGCTTCCCCTTGGCGTGGGTCGCCAGAACGCGCATCAGGGCCCCCTTGTGTTCCCAGGCGCAGGGGATTTTCTTCTGGACGAACACCGTCGGGGGAATCTCCCGGAGGACGTCGGAGAGCGCGCGCTCCTCGCCCGCCAGAAGCTCCATCAGCTTGACGATCCCGAACATCCCGTCGAACGCGGGCTGGAATCGGGGGAAGACGTACCCGCCGTTGCCGTCGCCGACGAACTCCACCCCCTCCCGCGCGGCCGTTTCCACGAGGGAGCGCGGCAGGGTCCGGCTGCGGACGACGGCCATTCCGAACCTCGCCGCGATCTTTTCGATGTTGCGGGAGGCGGTCACCGGCACTCCCACCAACCCCTTCCGGTTCTGCCGGCAGACCAGGAGGCAGAAGATCTGGAGGGCCACCCAGTCGGAGAGGACGTCCCCCTTCTCGTCGATCAGGAAGATTTTCTCTCCGCCCGTGTCGATCATCACGCCGAAGTTGGCCGAAAGGGACCGCGCGATGGCGGACAGGTGATGGAGCCCCTTGTCGAACTCCTCCTGCGTCCTGGTGATCTTTTCCGGGTCCAGCATGGCGTTCAGTGCCACCGTCTCGACCCCGAGCCGCCCCAGGATGCGGGGGTAGATCAGGGCGGAGGCGCCGTAGGAGTAATCGATCACGATGTTGAACCCGCGTCCGCGGATCGCCTTTGTATCGACGGATTTCAGGAAGCCGTCAACGTAGGTTTCGAACCCTCCGACGGGGAAGGTGATCTGCCCCGTCTCCTCGATGTCGGCTCGAACGAAATCCTCCCGAAAGAAGAGCGACTCGATGTTCTTCTCCAGCGCCATCGAAAGGTCGAGGCCGGTATCGTCGAAAAACTTGATATCGATGAACTTGGGATTGAAGGGGCTCTTGCGGGTGTGGACCCCTCCGCGCTCATCCCGGTGACCCCGGGCGAGGAACCGCACCACGGGCAGCGGAGTCACCCCGAAATCATGGACGTCGACGCCCACCGAGAGCATCCCGGTCATGATGGCCCGGTTGATCATCCGGGAGGCCTTGTGGCTGTCCCGGCTGGTGGAGAGGACCACCTTTTTGCCGAACGTCGCCGCGTAGGCGGCGCCCAGCTTGGCGGCAAACTCGGGCGAGATCTCCAGGTTGGCCAGGCCGTAGATGCCGTAGGCGCCGAACAGGGAGCGCGCCCACTTCTCTCCCCAGATGAGCGAGGAAGAGAGGACGGCGCCGTCCTCGACCACCTTGTGGGGCCAGACCTTCACGTTCGCCTTGACCACCGCCCCGGTGCCGATGCGGCAATGGTCGCCGATGACCGCGCGCTCGGCGAGGAAGGCGTGGCCCCGGATCTCGCAGTCCGATCCGATGATGTTCTCGAGGAGCCGCGCGCCCTTGTGGATTGTGGTTCGCGGCCACACCACCGACGACTGGATGACGGTGCCGTCCTCCACGATGCACCCGTCCCCGAGCACGGAGTTTTCCACGACGGCCTCGCCATAAATGGCGCAGTTTTTTCCGAGAACGACGTTTTTCAGCTCGGCGGTGTATTCGATGTGCGTGTCTTCGCCGATCCAGACGTTCCCGGTGCCGGCCCTCTTCCCCTCGAACTCGATTGCCGCCTTCCCCGCCAGGATGTCCAGGTGCACGTTCAGGTACTCGGAGAGGTTCCCCACGTCCTTCCAGTACCCTTCCGCGATGTACCCCAGCAGGCGGTCCCCCCGGGAGAGCATCGCCGGGAAGAGGTTCTTGCTGAAGTCGAAGTTCTTCTTCTCCGGGATCAGGGAGAGCACTTCGGGCTCGAAGATGTAGATTCCCGTATTGATCGTGTCGGAGAAGACCTCCCCCCAGGACGGTTTCTCCAGGAACCGGACGATCCGGCCGTCTTCGTCCGTCAGGACGATCCCGTACTGGAGAGGATTGGGCACCCGGGTGAGGACGATCGTGGCGGCCGCCTTGCGCTCCCGGTGGAACTCGAACGCCTTGGAGAGGTCGAAGTCCGTGAGGATGTCGGCGCTGATGACGAGGAAGGTGCCGTCCAGGAGCTCCTCGGCGTTCTTGACCGCCCCGGCGGTTCCGTAATCCGCCTCCGCGCCGATGTAGTTGATCCTCACCCCCCACCGGGAGCCGTCGCCGAAGTAGGAGGTGATCTTCTCCGGGTAGAAATAGAGCAGGACCTCCAGGTCCTGGATCCCCCCCTTGGCGAGCAGGCGGACCACGTGCTCCATCATGGGGCGGTTGGCCACGTACGCCATCGGCTTGGGCAGCTTCTCCGTCAGCGGGCGCATCCTCGTCCCGAATCCCCCGGCCATCACGACAGCCTTCATGATCGGCCTCCTTGCGATGGTTTCCGTCTCACAGCAGGCGGAACAGCTTCGTCACCCCGAAGTACCCGAACGACAGCGCGAAGAAGAAAAGGAAGCCGGCGCAGACGCCGACGATCCCGCGGTAGATGCGGTCGGTGAACCGTCCCCGCCCCGCGGACACGGTCAGGCCGACGAACAGGAACCAGGCGATGTCGGCCAGAATGTGGCCGGCGAAAAAGAAGGCCACGCCGGTGAGCCCCTGCCCACTGGAGAGCGCCAGGTATCCCAGCCCGATCGTCGCCCACCACAGCGACCAGTAGGGGTTGGAGATCGAGGCGATGATGCCGTCCGCCACGGGACGCCAGAGGTTGCGGGCATTCCCCGTATCGGGACCGGCGGCATTCGAAGCCCCTGCGCCGGGGTCGAACCGGAGGGAACGGACCTCGCGCACCATTCCGACCGCCATCCACAAAAGCGCGCTGCAGCCGGCCAGCGCGATGACGGTCGTCGCCGCCTCCCCTTTCAACCACTCCGCGAGACCCAGCAGAAGGAGCGCCAGGAGCCCCAGCTCCAGGATCCCGTGGCCGAGCACGAGCAGCGGCGCAGCGATAAAACCGCGGCGGGTAGTGTCGCGGATGGTCACCGCAAGGAGCGGCCCGGGCATCAGCGCCCCGGAGAGCGCGATGATGAAGGAAGACACGAAGATGGCGGCGGGATTCGTGAAATTCATATACAATTTTATAGCATAAATAGGGAGATCCCGCATGAAACCGGCGCCACCCGTCCCCACCGTCGACGTGATCATCGAAGTGGAAGACCGGATCGTGCTGATCCGGCGCAAGCACCCCCCGCCGGGGTGGGCCATCCCGGGCGGGTTCATCGACGCGGGGGAGAGGGCGCAGGACGCGGCCGTCCGCGAAGCGTTGGAGGAGACAGGCCTGCGGGTAACCCTGACGGGGCTGCTCGGCGTCTATTCCGACCCCGCCCGCGACTCCCGCAGGCACACGATTTCAACGGTTTACATGGGGAAAGCGGAAGGAACGCCTTCAGGGGCCGACGACGCCGTGGAGGCGCGGCTCTTCCCGGAGCACGACCTCCCGACGCCGCTCGCCTTCGACCACGCGCAGATCCTCGCCGACTACTTCCGTTTCAAGAGGACCGGCGAGCGTCCGCTGTAAAGCCGCAGGCCTTTTTTCGTAGGGCAAGCTATGGGAGCTCCGCGGCTACGCCTCCGGAGCTCCCCCGTCGCGTTCCGCCTTGTCTCCCCGGCTTCGTCCAGCAAGCGTGCCCCAAGGTCCTTTCCCCGGCCTTCGGTCACCCGATTCAGTACGCCAGGCTTTTCGGTTGCCAGGGACGCGGGGCCTTTCGCCGATTCCGCCTGCGTCTCCTCGCGAGGGGGACTCCTGCGGCGGCCGCGGATCCATGGTCGCTTGCTCCGATGCAAGCGTTACCTGCTTCGCTGCCACAGCAGGGAAGGAAACTTGCACCCGCGGCGGTACGCGCACCTAACGAAAGGCGCATGTCATAGGAGGGTCCGGCGGAGCCGCCGAAGGAGGAGGCGCAGCGCCTTCCGTTACGAGTAACGCGGCCGGGGGGGCATCGCGGCGGCGACGCCTCCCCGATGCAGGCTACCGGAGCGCCTGGACGGCGGCCTCGATCCGGTCGATCCCCTTGACGATGTTCGCCATCGACATCGCGTACGACAGTCGCTGGCAGGCGTCCGCGCCGAACGCCACTCCCGGCACCGCAGCGACCTTGTGCTCCTCCAGCAGGTACGCCGCCAGCTCGGTCGAGTTGCCGATCTTCTTCCCCGAGGGAGTCTTCTTCCTGTACAGCTTCGAGAAGTTCGGGAAGACGTAGAACGCCCCCTGCGGCAGGAGGCAGGACACGCCCGGGATGCTGTTCAGCCGGTCGACCATGTAGCGGCGCCGCTTGTCGAACTCCTCCACCCACGTCTTCATGAAGTCCTGCGGCCCGTTGAGCGCCGTGATGGCCGCCTTGTCGCAGAAGGAGACGGGATTGGACGTGCTCTGGCTCTGGATGTTGTTCATCGCCGCCACGAGGTCCTTGTCCGCAGCGACGTAGCCGATCCGCCAGCCGGTCATCGAGAACGCCTTGGACAGCCCGTTCACCAGGATCGTCCGCTTCTTGATCTCCGGGCCGAACGAGGCGATGCTCGAGAACTCGAACCCGTCGTAGACGATCTTCTCGTAGATCTCGTCGGAGAGGACGGTGATATCCCGCCGGACGATCACGTCCGCCAGCTTCTTGAGTTCAGGCCGGGTATAGGCCGATCCCGTGGGGTTGGAGGGGCTGTTCAGCACCACGCACTTCGTCTTGGAGGTGATCGACTTGTTGAGCTGCGCGGCGGTCATCTTGAACCCGTTCTTCTGCGTCGTTTCGACGATCACGGGCGTCCCGCCGGCCAGCAGGACGATGTCCGGGTAGGAGACCCAGTACGGGGCCGGGATGATGACCTCGTCGCCCCTCTCGAAGAACGCCTGTGCAACGTTGTAGATGGAATGCTTGGCGCCCAGCGACACGATGATGTTCTCCCGCCCGTACTCGAGGCCGTTGTCGCGCTTGAGCTTGGCGATGACCGCGTCCTTGAGCTCCGGCGAACCGGGGACGGGGGTGTATTTCGTGTATCCCTCATCCAAAGCTTTCTTCGCGGCCTCCTTGATGTGATCGGGAGTGTCGAAGTCCGGCTCCCCCGCTCCGAAGCCGACCACGTCGACCCCTTGCGCCTTCATCGCCTTCGCCTTGCTCGTGATCGCCAGCGTCGGTGAAGGCTTGATTTTCCCCACCCTGCCTGCAAGCTTCATCATGCTTCGCTCCTTTCCACGGATGCGGATCGTTGGCTACCTGCTCTTCCTGATTTTCCAAAGGACCTTCTCCCGGACCAGCGCGGGGACCAGGTCGTCGATCTTTCCACCAAAGGCGGCGATCTCCTTGGCGATGTTGGAGCTGATGTAGGAGTACCGCTCCCCCGTCATCATGAAGACCGTGTCCATCTCGGGCGCCAGCTTCTTGTTCATGTGCGCCATCTGGAACTCGTATTCGAAATCCGAAATGGCCCGCAGGCCCCGGACCAGCACGTGGGCCCCCTTGTCCCGGGCGTAATCGACCAGGAGCCCGCGGAAGGAGTCGACCTTCACGTTGGAATAGGGCCGCGTGAGCTTGCGCAGCATGGCCCCCCGCTCCGCCGGGGTGAACATGACGTTCTTCCGGAGGTTGCTGGCCACCGCGACGATCACCTGCGAGAACACCCGCGACGACCGTTCAATGATGTCGAGGTGCCCGAAGGTCGGGGGATCGAACGAGCCTGGGTACACCGCGATCGTCCTCATCTTGTCTCCCTCTTCGAAATCATCGCATTCGCGTTCAGGAGGAAACCCTGAACATTCTCACCCTCGTGCCGCCGTACCGCCGGTCTACGGAGAGCTCCCACTCCTCCGGAAATGCAGCCTCGGGCGCCCGAAACGCTTCCTCCACCACGACCGTGCCCTCCGGCTGGAGAAGGCCCGCCCGGGAAAGTCCCGCCGCGGAATCCGCCGCCAGCCCCTTCCCGTACGGGGGGTCGAGAAACACGAGGCCGAACCGCATCGATCGTGCCCGCAGGTGGCGCAACGCCTGCCGGTAATCCAGGAGATGGCCTTCCGCTTGCCCGGCCCCCAGCGATTCGATGTTCTTCCGTAAAAAGCCGAATGCGGTCGGATCGGGTTCGACGAATACCGCCTGTGACGCCCCCCGGGAGAGCGCCTCCAGGCCCAGGGCCCCGCTTCCGGCGAAAAGGTCGAGGACGGCCATGCCGTACACCCGTTCCCCGAGGATGTCGAAGATCGCTTCCCTCACCCGGTCCGACGTAGGCCGAACAGCCAAGCCTCTCGGGGCTCGCAGGGTCCTCCCCCGCCATTTCCCCGCGACGATCCGCAAACGTTCTCTTAGACCTTGACGGCGAGGGAATCGGCGACGATCTTTGCGGTCCCCTCGGCGCGAAACGCCCGGAAGAGCTGGAGGGCTTCCCGGTAGGCCGCCTTCTCGATCTTCTCCGCGTACTCGGCCGGGATCGCGTCGATCTCCTGCTTGAACGGCTTCGTCGCGAACTTGATGTCCTTGCCGACGCTCTTTGCCCAGTCGCGCATCTTCTGCATCAGCGCGGTGGGCAGCCCCTCGTGGGCAATGTTCTGCCACTGCGTGCCGACATTCCCCTTGCGGATGCCGTAGTCGGCGAACCGGCCGATCAGGTGGAGCGGCGTGCCGGTGATCCCGTGCTGCGCGATATCGACACCGAACCGGGCGTGGACCGCCGCGTGGATCTGCCCCGTCCGCTCGAGGTCGATGAAGATCTTCTCCCCCTCCAGGTAGTTGCCGTGCTTGGAGCCGTTGTTGATGGCGAGAAGATCGGCTGCGACCCCTGCGGCGGAGAGCCGCTCCATCAGTTCGACGGCCTCTTCCACGGTGGACAGCGTGGACTCGCTCCCCGCGGATTTGATCTCCCCCACTTCGACCTCCAGCCCCAGCTTCCGCTCCCGGATCGGGGCGGAGAGCAAGGCGGTGATCCGGGCATTCTCCGGGATCGGGTTGAAGGAGGCGTCGATCGCGAAGGAGGTGTACCCGGCGGAAAGCTCTGCCGCGATCAGGGCGCGGGCCTCGTCGATCTCCTTGGCGGAGGTGTTCTTGACGGTGATATGGTCTCCGTGGATGACGAACGGAACGGAGAAGTTCACCCTCTCCGCATGGGAGAGGATCGTGTGGACGAAGGTCTCCGGGTTCATCCCCGTGTAGCCCCCGTCCACGTTTCCTTCCGTCTTCGCAAGCTCGAACGCCACGACCGCGCCCAGCTCGTCGGCGGCCCTCATGATTCCCGGGATGACCGAGGGGATGCGGATGTTGCACGCCATCACGATCCCCTTGTGCGGGGAAAGGGCCTTGAAGACGTCGCGCCCGTTGAGCGGACAGGCAGGATGGTCCCGTGGAACCTTGGCCGCGGCGTTCGGCGGCACGAACTTCTTCAACGCCGTCCAGTTCATTCAACGACCTCCAGGGAGATTGCCCCATCATTATTGGAATTTCGGGGCTCCGCGTCAAGGCGGATCAGGCCCTAAAGGACAGCCGGTTCCTTGCACCCATATCCCTCCGGCGGACGTGATAAACTATCTCCCGGCTGCCGCCCAAAGGACACCGATGAAGACGCCCTCTACGCTCATCGTCCTGCTGGCCCTCCTCGTGCCTGCCTCATCCGCCTTCCCGGCCAGGGATAACGACGCCCCGCGGGAAATCTCCATGCGGGAATGCGTCGAGATCGCTCTCCGGGGCAACATCGACATCGCGGTTTCCCGCACCGAGCGGGACATCGCGGCCTTCGGCGTACCGATCGAGGAAGCCGCCTTCCTTCCGAGGTTCACCGGTGACCTGGGCGCCTCCCGGTCCATCACCCCCAGCGGCTCGGCGCTCGACGGGAGCCTCTCCCTCGACCAGCGGGCCTACAAGCTCGACCTGGGGGCAGAGGAGCTGCTTCGCACCGGCACGGCCTTGACGCTCGCCTTCGAGAACCAGCGACAGGAAACCGGCACCTCGATCGCCCTGCTCTCGCCGCAATACACCACGGCGCTGACCCTCTCGGCGCAGCAGCCGCTCCTGAAAAACCGGGGCCGGCAGGTCACCGAAGGGCCGCTCCGGATCGCCCGGGCCGGTGCCGCGGCCAGGACGGAGGAATGGAAGGCCAAGGCGATGGATATCGTCGCCGCTGCGCGGTCCGCGTTCCTCGCCTTTTACGCGGCCAGCCGTGAAGTGGAGGTCCGAAGGGAGGCCCTGGAGCTGGCAGACCGCTTGATGGCCCAGACCGACGCCCGGATCGAGGCCGGCGCGGCGGCTCCCATGGACCGGCTCCCCGCCGAAGCGGCGGCGGCGGCGCGGAAGGAGGAACTGATCCGCGCCGAAGCGGCGGCGCGGGGCTCGGAGGACGATCTCAAGTACCTCCTGGGCTTGCGCCTCGACCGCGAATGGGAGGAGCGGCTCACCCCCGTCCCGCCGCAGGGAGACGTCTCCCCTCCAGGAGCCGACGAATCGTTCGAGGAGGCGGTCCGGCGACGCCCGGAGGTCGCCGCCCAGGCCGAGCGAAGGAGGCAGGCCGAGATCCAGGAGGCCGTCGCCAGGAACCGGACGCTCCCCTCCCTGGACCTCACCGTCTCCGCCGGACTCTCCGGCCTGGCGGGGTCTCCCAATCCCATCCTCAACCCGTTGTTCCCCGTCTCCTCGACGGCGTTCGCGGGGAACTACGGGGACAGCATCGACCAGTTGTTTTCCGGCCGGTACTACAACTGGTTCGCGGGGCTGAAGTCGGAGATTCCCTGGAGATTCGACCGGGAGAAGGCGGAATGGGCGAAGGCCCGTTCCGCCCTCGAGGAACAGCGCCTCCTGGAGGAGGCGCTGTTCCTCAAAATCCGGACGGAGGTACGCAAAGCCGCGCGGGATCTCGAGTCGGCCCGGGAAAGGATCACCGCTTCCCGCGTCACGGTCGCAGCGGCTTCGAAGAAGCTGGAAGCGGAAGAACAGATGCTTGACCTGGGAAGATCCACCACGGTCGAGGTCCTCCGGTTCCAGAAGGACCTGTCCGAGGCGCGCCTTGCCGAGATCCGCGCGCAGGCGGACGCCTACGCCGCGGAGACCCGCCTGCGGAGGGCCGCGGGAACGATTTTCGACCGGGAAGGAATCGCCGTCCGATGAAGATGCGCACCAAGGCGATTCTCGGGGGGATCGCCCTCGTCCTTGCCGCAGCCGCGTTCGCCCTCTACCGGAGCGCCTCCGTGCTCACGGTCGACGTCTTCGAGGCGAGGAAGGGCCCGATCGACGAGATCGTCACCTCGGTTTCCGCCGGCACGGTGAAGTCCCGGCAGGAGTCCACGCTCTCGGCCGAGGTGGGGGGCCGGATCGCCAGGATCTCGGCCGACGAAGGGACCCCGGTTCGGAAGGGCGACCTGCTGGCGGTTCTGGCGGATCCGGAACTGGACCGGCAGGTGGACGCCGCCCGGGCCGACGTCCTCTCGGCTCAGGAAGGGCTCCGGCAGTCGGAGGCGAAGCGGGACGAAGCCGATCGGAGATACCGGGCCGAGTCCGCTCGCGCGGCGGCCAACCTGCGCCAGGCGAGGGATGACCACCTGCGGGCCTCCGGGCTGTTCCGCCGCGGGTTCCTCTCCAAGGCGGAGATGGAGCAGGCGGAAACCCGCCTCGCCAACGCCGAGGAAGAGGCGAAGATCGCGGATGCCGGAGAAGCGGCTGTCCGGGCGGTCGACCGGGAGATCGAGTCCCTGAAGGCGCGGGTGGTCTCCGCAAGAGCCAAGGCCGCATCCCTTGAGGGCCGCCGGGCGAAGCTGCGGATCACGGCTCCCTACGCCGGCATCGTTATCCGGAAGACGGCAGAGGTGGGGGAGACGAAGATTCCCGGCGCCCCTCTCTTCGCCCTGGCCGACCCCGGCGACCTTTACATCGAAGCGCCCATCGACGAGTCGGAGTCGGCCAAGATCAAGGTCGGCCAGAAGGTGAAGCTGTTCCCCGACGCCTACCTGGGGGAGACGTTCGCCGGGAAGGTCTCCGAGATCAAGCCGGTCGTCGAGGTCTCCAAGGAAGTCTCCCGGGCCAACACGATCCGGATCCTTCCGATCGAGCCCCCCAAGCCGCTGCGCCTCGGGATGTCGGCGGACGTCGAGGTGCTGACGGGCGGAAAGGACAACGTCCTCCTCGCCCCCTCCGCGGCGGTGATGGAGCGGGAGGGGCGGAAGTTCGTCCTTGTCGTCGCGGACGGGAGGGCCGTCCGCAGGGACGTGACCACGGGGATCTCCAACTGGGACTGGACGGAGATCCTCGTCGGGATCTCCCCGGGAGAAGCGATCATCACTTCCCTGGAGATCAAGAACCTCACCCCCGGGAGCCGCGTTGGGATCCGCAGCCGGAAGTGAGCCCCTCCTCCGCCTGAGGGGAGTCGGCAAGATTTACGAGGGCGGGGAGCAGCCCGTCGTCGGGCTCGAAGGGGTCGACCTCGACATCTTCCCCGGCGACTTCCTCGCCGTGATGGGCCCGTCGGGATCGGGCAAGTCCACCCTCATGAACCTCCTGGGCTGCCTGGACGTCCCCACTTCCGGGACCTACGAGATCAAGGGGACTCCGGTGACCCGGCTGTCTCAGGAATCCCTGGCGGAGATGCGGAACCGGGAGATCGGCTTCATCTTCCAGGTGTTCCACCTTCTACCCCGCTACACCGCCCTGAAAAACGTGGAGCTCCCCCTGCTCTATGCCGGCGTCGGGCGGGAGGAACGCTCCCGTCGGGCGCTCGAATCGTTGCGGGCCGTGGGGATCGAGGACCGGAAGAACCACCTCTCCAACCAGCTCTCCGGCGGCCAGAAGCAGAAGGTCGCCATCGCCCGCGCGCTCGTGAACCGCCCCTCCCTTCTGCTGGCCGACGAGCCGACGGGGAACCTGGACTCGAAATCCGGCGAGGAGCTGCTGGGAATCCTCACCCGTCTCAACGCCGAAGGTGCGACGATCGTCCTGGTCACGCACGACCTCGCCATCGCCCGGAACGCCAGGCGCATCGTCTACATCGTCGACGGCCGTCTGGTGACGCCGGAGGAGTACCGGGAGCTGCGCGGATGACCCCCCGGGAATTCCTCTCCGTTGCGCTCGATGCGCTGCGCACCAACCGGCTCCGGTCCGCCCTTACGATGCTCGGAGTGATCATCGGAGTGGCCGCCGTCATTCTCCTCGTCTCGCTGGGCGAGGGGACGAAGAACTACGTGGAGGAGCAGTTCGCGGGGCTGGGGGCCAACATCCTGATCGTCACGCCCGGCAAGATCGAGACCAAGGGAGGGCCGCCCATCATCGGGGCGGCGCGGCACAAGCTGACCCTGGACGACGCGAGAATCCTCGAGAAGAAGGGATACCTCTTCGGCGGGGTCGCTCCGGTGGTGTTCGGCACGTCGGAGGTGCGCCTCGGGTCCCGGTCCCGCAACGTCACCGTCCTGGGAGTAACCCCCGATTTTTCCCCGGTCCGCAACATCCACGTCGAGGTCGGGAGCTTCGTCACGGACGCGGACGTGGAGGCGAAGCGGAGGGTCTGCATGCTCGGCCGGACCGTCAAGCGCGAGCTGTTCGGAAACGCCAGCGCGCTGGGCGAGGTGGTCAAGATCTCGGGGGCGCGGTTCCGCGTGACGGGGATCATGGAACGCAAGGGGGTGAGCCTGGGATTCGACATCGACGACATCGTCTTCATCCCGGTGCGGTCGGCCATGGACATCTTCGATACCGACGCCCTCGTCGAGATCCTCATCTCCGTGCGGAACAAGAACGACATCGACTCCGGGAAGGAGCTCGCCCGGTCGCTCCTGTTCAAGAACCACAACCGTCACGAGGACTTCACGATCACCAACCAGGCGGCCATCCTCTCCTCGCTGTTCACGATCCTGGACACGCTCACCTACGTCCTCGGCGGGATCGCGGCCATCTCGCTCCTGGTCGGCGGAATCGGCATCATGAACATCATGCTGGTGACCGTGAAGGAGCGGACGAACGAGATCGGGATCCGGAAGGCCGTGGGAGCCCGGAACCGCGACATCCTCATCCAGTTCCTGATGGAGTCGACCACCCTGTCCGCGGCGGGAGGGTTTTTCGGCGTGCTCGTCGGGACGCTGGGGGCGGGCGTCATCCGGATCCTGGTCCCCAAGCTCCCTGTGGCGATCCCGCCATGGGCCGTCGTCCTGGCCTTTACCTTCTCCGTGTTTGTCGGTATCTTCTTCGGGGTCTACCCGGCGCGGAAAGCGGCCACGCTGCACCCCATCGAGGCGCTGAGATACGAATGACGAACCCGTCGCTGCGCGTAGGGCGCATCCCCTACGCGAACCTGGTCCCGATCTTCCACGCCCTCACCACCCACTTCTCGCTCGAGGACGTCCGTTTCGTCTCCGGAACCCCGTCGGAGCTCAACCGGAAACTGCGCTCGGGGCTACTGGACATCTCCCCTTCCTCCTCGATCGAGTATGCGAAGCATCCGGACCGGTACCTCCTCTGCCCGGACATCTCGATCGCCTCCCGCTCGAAGGTGATGAGCGTGCTCCTCCTCTCGAACGACCCGCTTTCGAGGATCCCGGACGGCCCCATCGCCGTCACACGTGCGTCGGACACCTCGGTCGTTCTTCTGGAGATCCTGCTTCGGGAATCCCTGGGGAAACGGAACCGCCTCGTCCGGACGGAGTTCCCGCCGGGGAAGGCGTTGCGCCATTACCCCGCCTACCTCGCCATCGGGGACGAAGCGCTGCAGGCAAGGATCTCCGGAACCGCAAAGCATGTGACCGACCTGGGTGAATGGTGGCGACGCGAAACGGGGACGCCGTTCGTCTTCGCCCTCTGGATCGTCTCCCGCGAGGCGCTTTCCAGGCGACGGGAGGCCCTTCTCGGATTCGCGCGGACGCTGCTCACCGCCAAGCGGATCGCCCGGGAATCCCTGACCCGCCCCGAACATCTCCTGATCGGCCCGGACTGGATGCCGAAGGAAATGCGCACGGCCTACTGGAGAAATCTCTCCTACGACCTGAAGGAGGAGAAGCAGGGACTCGTGAAGTTCTACCGTCTTGCGAAGAAGATCGGGCGGATCCCCTCGGAGCCCCCCCTCCGATTCCTCGAACTTCCCTGACCGGCCGCCGTGATAAAATGGGTCCATCCCGCCGGGAGGGCCGCCATGATCCACAAGGACATGAAGATCGAGGACGTCGTTCGGAAATTCCCCCGGACGATCCCGGTCTTCGAGCGTTTCGGGATCGACTGCGCCGGGTGTCAGCTCTCCGAGTTCGAGAACCTCGAACACGGCGCCAAGGTCCACGGAATCAACCTCGAAGAATTTCTGAAACGGTTGAATGAATCGCTGAAGCCGTGACGTCGCTTCAGGCGCGGCGGGTGAACGAAGCCCGGGCGTCGTCGGACTCCCCGACGGTGACCCGGCGAAGGCGCGCCGGCGCGGGGATCTTCCCTTCCATTTCGCCGAAAATGTAGCGTGCGAGGTTCTCGGACGACGGGTTCTGCACGTCGAACGGCGGGATCTCGTTCAGGTACCTGTGGTCCATCCCCGAAAGGATGTCGTGGAGTCTTTCCTTCATCTCCCGGAAATCCATCGCCATCCCCTGCTTGTCCAGGCTCTCCGACTCGACGGTCACTTCCACCTGCCAGTTGTGGCCGTGCAGCCGCTCGCAGTTCCCTCCATATTCCCGCAGGCGGTGGGCCGCGGAGAACGAGGAGCGGATGGTCAGGGTGTATACCTCCATCTTCATGGCTCCGGCAAAGGGGAGAGCACGATCCTGGATTTGGATGTCGACCGGGCGAACCAGTTTCGGATCTCGGCCGCCGCTTTTTCCTCGGAAAGGCTTTTCCGGACCTTCTCCTCGGAGAGCTCCTCCGGGGGCAAGCCCGCGCGGGAGCGCTGCGCGGTCTCGCGCCGCACCTCCCCGTCGTTGACCTCGATGAAGATCGCGATGCGCCGTTCCAGAAAATCCCGCACCAGCAGCCTGCGCGAAAGGAGCTCCCTCACCTCCGTCTCCGTGAGGGACGCCGCGCAGGGGGACGTGCATTTTCCCGTCCTGGAAAGCGCTTCCGCCGTCGAGGATGCGAGCGCCTCGTTGTCCACCGCGCCCAGGCCCAGCTTCTTCGCCTCCTGGAGGACCAGCGTGTCGGCGATGAGCATTTCCCTGGCGCGGGAAAGCGACATCTCCTGCGGCGCCTGCCCCGGAACCGTCCCGCATCGGTAAAAGCAGGCTTCTCGTATAACGTCCGACAGGAAGAGGACCTCGCCGTTGACCGAAGCCGCCACGGACTCGATCCTCCGGTATCCTTCGGGGTCGGCCGCGCACGTGACGGAGAGCGTCAGGAGAATGCAAACCAGAAGGATCGTCCGCATCACCGCAACAGCTCGAAGGAAAGGTCCAGCGCCGGCGCGGAATGCGTCAACGCGCCGATCGAAATCGCGGCGATGCCGGTCCGCGCGTATTCCTCGACGTTGCCGAGATGGATCCCACCGGAGGCCTCGAGGAAAACGCTGCCGCCGAAGCGTCGTACCGCCTCGCGGACCGCCTCGGGGGACATGTTGTCGAGGAGGATCGCGTCGACTCCCTCCCCCACCGCCGTCTCGGCGTCGTCCAGATTTTCCACCTCGACCTCCACGCGGATCAGGGGAGGGGCAACCCGCCGCGCGGCAGCCACTGCCTCGGGGATCCCCCCCGCCGCGCGGATGCCGTTCTCCTTGATCAGGATGCCGTCGGAGAGGGAGAAGCGATGGTTGGCGCCGCCGCCCACCCGCACGGCGTATTTCTCCAGCGCCCGATGCAGGGGGGTGGTCTTTCGGGTGTCCAGAATGCGGGTGCCGTAAGGGGCCACCTTTTCCACGAACCTCGCCGTCACGGAGGCGATGCCGGAGAGCCGCTGCAGAAAGTTCAGCGCCACCCGCTCGCCACGAAGCAGGGAACTTACGGGGCCGCTGGCCTCGCCCGCCCGCTCCCCTGCCGATAGGCCACGTCCCTCCTCCGCAAACGTCACCGAAACCTTCGGGTCGATCTGGCGGAAGACCTCCGCAGCCACGGGGCCGCCACAAAAAAGACCCGGCGCTCCCGCGAGAAAAATCCCGCGGCCAGGCCCCTGAAAAGCAGCGCCGAAGGGATCTCCGAAGGGCGCGTCCTCGTGCAGCGCCGCACGGACCAATTCTTCGAATTCGAGGCGGTGGGTCACGAAAGGTACCGGGTCACCAGTTCCAGGTTCTGGGACAGCTTGGAAAGCTTCTCCTCGAGGTCGTCCTTCCGCGTGCGATGGGCTTCGACGATATCCGCGGGCGCGTTCGCCACGAACTTCTCGTTGGCAAGCTTCCCCGTGACGACGGAATGCTCGGCACCTGCCCGGTCGATCTCCTTGCGCAGACGCCTGGCCTCCTGGTCGAAATCGATGAGCCCCGCCAGGGGGAGGCAGACCTCGATGTCGTTCACGACCGCAGTCGCGTCCTGAACGGGGATGTAGTCGGCATCCTTGTACGTCACCGTTTCCGCGCGTGCCAGGCGTCGCAGGATCTCCTCGTGTTCCCTCAGGAACGCGAGCTCTTCCACCTGGCCTTTGAGCCGGACCTCCACCTTCCTCGCGGGGGAGACGTTCAGCTCGCTGCGGATATTGCGCACCGCCCGGATCACCTCCATGAGATGCCCCATGTTCTCCTCGACGTCGACGTCGGTTTTCTCCGTGTCGACGGCGGGGTAGCCTTGCCGGAGGATGCTGTCCCGCTTCCCGGGCAGCGACTGCCAGATCTCCTCCGTGAGGAACGGGATGAACGGCTGCCCAAGGGCGAGGATCGTCTCGAACACCCGGAGAAGGACCGAGCGCTGGTTCCGCCGGGCGAGCGGGTCGGCCTCCTGGGAAAGGGACGGCTTGATCATCTCGACGTACCAGTCGCAGAACTCGTGCCACGTGAACTGGTAGAACGCCGAGCCCGCGTCGTTGAAACGGTACTCCTCGATCCCCCGCCGGATCTCGTCGATCACGCGCTGGAGGCGGGAGAGGATCCATCGATCCACAACGGGAAGACCCTCCGGCAGTTCCCTCGGTGTCTCCCCGTCGACGTGCATCCGCACGAAACGGCCGGCCTGGAAGATCTTGTTCATGAAGTTGCGGTATCCTTCCACACGGTCGTCGGACATCCGGATGTCGCGCCCCTGCGCCGCCAGCGCCACCAGCGTGAAGCGGAAGGCGTCGGTCCCGTATCGGTCCATCACCTCGAGCGGGTCGATGACGTTTCCCCGGGTCTTGCTCATCTTCTCCCCCCTCGCGTCCCGAACGAGGGCATGGATCACGACGTCGCGGAAGGGGGCCTTCCCGGTGAACGCGATCCCCATCATCATCATTCGCGCGACCCAGAAGAAGAGGATGTCGAACCCGGTCACGAGGGCGGAAGTCGGATAGTACCGCGCGAGGTCGGGGGTCGCTTCCGGCCATCCCAGCGTCGAGAACGGCCACAAAGCCGACGAGAACCACGTGTCGAGGACGTCTTCCTCCTGCCGGAGGCTCCGGGAGCCGCAGGAGACGCAGCGGTCCGGCGTCTCCACCTCGACCGTCGTATGGCCGCAGTCGGCGCAGTGAACCGCGGGGATCCGGTGTCCCCACCAGATCTGCCGCGAGATGCACCAGTCGCGTATGTTCTCCATCCAGTCGAAATAGGTCTTCTCCCACTGGGGGGGGATGATGCGGGTCTCTCCGGCCCTCACGGCGCGGATCGCCGGCTCCGCCAGGGGCTTCGCACGGACGAACCACTGGATGCTCTCCGCGGGCTCGACGACCGTCCGGCACCGGTAGCAGTGGCCGACGTTGTGGAGGTACGGCTCCTCCTTCACCAGGAGATCTTCCGCCTTGAGCTTTTCCACGACGGCTTCGCGGCAGGCAAGCCGATCCATCCCGGCGAAGGCCCCCGCCTCGTCCGTCATCCTCCCGGACTCGTCGATGACCCGCACGGAAGGGAGCTCGTGGCGCCTGGCCACCTCGAAATCGTTCGGGTCGTGAGCGGGAGTGATCTTCACCGCCCCGGTCCCGAACTCCCGGTCGACCATTTTGTCGGAAATGAGGGGGATGGGCCGGTTCATGAGCGGAAGACGCAGCGTCGCCCCGACGCGGCCGGCAAACCGCTCATCCGCGGGGTTCACGGCAACGGCGGTGTCGCCCAGCATCGTTTCGGGACGGGTCGTCGCCACGACCACGCTGCGGCGGCCGGACAGCTCCGGATAGCGGATGTAGTAAAGGGCCCCGCGGGTCTCCTCGTAGCTCACCTCGATGTCGGAGAGGGCCGTGAGGCAGCGGGGGCACCAGTTGATGATGTAGCGTCCGCGGTAGATCAGCCCCTTCCGGTACAACCGGACGAAGGCCTCCCGGACGGCGCGGGAGAGTCTTTCGTCCATCGTAAACCGCTCCCGCTCCCAGTCGCAGGATGCACCCAGGCGCTTCAACTGCCGCAGGATGACGCCGCCACTCTCCTCCTTCCACTTCCAAACCCGTTCGACGAACTTCCCCCGCCCCAGGTCCTGGCGGAGGATTCCCTCCTTGGCAAGCAACTGCTCGACCACGTTCTGCGTGGCGATCCCGGCATGGTCGGTTCCCGGCAGCCAGAGGGCGTTGTGACCCAGCATGAGATGATAGCGGATGAGCACGTCCTGGAGCGTGACGTTCAGCGCGTGTCCCATGTGCAGGGAACCGGTGACGTTGGGCGGGGGAATGACGATCGAATACGATTCACCCGGACGGGCCGGGTCGGCGTGGAATAACCTCCTGTTCAACCAGTAGGCGTACCACTTCTCCTCGATCCCTTTCGGGTCGTAGGCCTTATCCGGTTCCTGACCTGTCATCCGGGGGGTTTTTTTTCGGTCTGCTCGCGGATCCGGGAGATCTCCTCGCGGATCAGCATCTCCGCGGTCGAGGGAATGACTTCCCACGCCACCGCCTCGACGGACTCCCGGATCTTCGCGGAAAATTCCGCCACGATGCGGTCCATCTGTTCCCAAAGGACCTTTTCCACGGTTTCCGCAGCCACTTTTTCAAAGATTTCCTGCGCACGGGCGGAGAACTGCTCCCGCAACGCGCTCTCCATTCCGGCCGCTGCGGAGGGACCGATGGGGGATGCGACAACTTCTGACGTGATGGGGCGCTCGGATTCCTTCTGCAACTGCTCCACCTCCTCCAGGTCCTCGAGTTCCTCTAGTTCCTCGACCGACTCGATCGCCTGAGACAGGTCGGTCACGGCCCCCGGGGCGTCGGTGAATGGTTCCCCCTCGATGTGCGCAACCGTCGGCGCCGGCTCCGGGGGAGCTTCCAGGAAGGCCTCCTGGGGGGGTTCTTTTGGAGTTTCCTCGAGCTCTTCCAGGGAGACGTCGAATTCCCCCAGGGACAGGCCTCCTTCCGTCTTCCCCGCCGTCACGGAGACGCCAGGCAGGAGATCCTCGCCCTGCTTCGCCGCGGCAGTCGAGACCTCCTTCCCGCTCACCTGTTCCACCTCCTCCAGGACGTCGCTGAAGTCCCATGGTTCCTCGGCAGCAGGAGCGGCCTCCCCCTTTTCCTTCCGGGCGGTCTCTTCCGTGCTCCTAAAAAGTTCCTGCACCTTGTCGATCAGTTCCCGGGATTCGAACGGCTTGAAGAGAACCCCCCCTGCGCCGCTCTCTTTGTACCTCCCCTCGTCGAAGGGAGAGAGCATCCCGCAAAGGATGAGGACGGGGCACGCCCTGGTTTTTTCGGAAGCCCTTAGCTCCTGCGCCACCCGAAATCCGTCCTTGCCGGGCAGGGTCACGTCGACCACAACGAGATCGGGAGCGGTCTCCTCCGCGAGCCGGACGGCGTCGTTGCCGTTGTCGATCGTCGTCAGGGAGATGTCCGATTGCGCAAAGGTCAGCTCGAACACCTTCCGGATCGTCAGGCTGTCTTCGGCAAGAAGTATCCTTTTCCCCATGGGCCCTCCGAATTGCCCACCATTCTAGGAGGAATCCGGCAGTTTTTCAATGAAAACAAGGTCGATTTCGCCTCGGTCCACGTCGGCGCGCCGGACCCTCACCCGGAGCCGGTCCCCAAGGGAAAACCGGGTTTTCCGGAGAGCGCCAACCCACTCCCCGCGATCCCCGGAATACCGGTAATCGTCATCCCGAAGCGTGGAGATATGGATGAATCCCTCCGCATAGCATTCGACGAGTTCGACGAAGAACCCGAAGGCCAGGATGGAGGAGATCACTCCGGTGAAGGTTTCCCCCACCCTCGTCGAAAGATAGAGCGCCTTGGCGCGTTGCTCGACATCGCGCTCCGCGTCCATTGCTGCCCGCTCCCGGGCGCTCATGTGCCGGCCGATCTCGTCCCCCTTTTCCTTGAGCGCCGCGGCGTAGGCAGACAGGCTCTTCTCTCCCAGCGCGGCCCTGAGCACCCGGTGGACGATCAGGTCGGGGTACCGGCGGATGGGAGAGGTAAAATGCGTATACCGGGACAGCGCCAGCCCGAAATGACCCAGCTGCTCGGGGTCGTATCGCGCCAGCATCAAGCTGCGCAGCATCAAAAGGTTGATGGTTTTCTCGTATTTTCCCCCGCGGGCAGCCTCTGCCCAGCCCTGCAGACGGGAAGAGACGTCGCGACGTTCGACGGCCTTCACCCGCCGAAGCAACCGTGCGGCGGTCTCCTCGAACTCTTCCATCCGATCTTCGGTCGGAGGCTCGTGGATTCGGGACAGGAACGTGAGTCCCTTCTCCGAGAGGAACTCCGCCACTGCGGCGTTCGCAACCAGCATGAACTCTTCGATGAGCCGGTGGGACTCCCGGCGGGGGACCGCCTCCACCTTCACGGGAAGGCCGCCGTCCACCACGACCTTTGCCTCGGGAAGGTCGAAGTCGAGCGCCCCGCGGTCCATGCGGGCGAGGGTCAGCCGGCCGGCCGCGATCTCCATCCGCCGAAGCATCTCCCCGACGTCCGGGGAGATCTTCCCCCTCCCGAGGCGCGGCGAAGAACCGCCGAAAAATGCGTGGACCTCTTCGTAGGTTAGCCTTGCGCGGCTCCGGATGACGGAGGGATAGAAGGAAGCCCGGCCGGGACGGCACTGCGGATCGAGAGGTATCTCCACGGTCATCGTGAAGCGGTTGACCCCCGGTTTCAGGCTGCAAACCCCCTCCGAGAGCGCGGTGGGAAGCATCGGGACGGCTCGATCCGGGAAATAGACGCTGGTGCCACGCGCGTAGGCGTCACGGTCGATCTTCGACCCGATCGTTACGTAATGGGAGACGTCCGCGATGGCCACGAGAAGACGAGTACGCCCGCGCTCCTCCACGAGACAGACGGCGTCGTCGAAGTCGCGCGCATCTTCACCGTCGATGGTAACGTAAGGAAGGGCCCGCTGGTCGATCCGCTGGAGGCCGTCCCACCTCCCGCCTTCCCCCTGGCGCTCGCCGGGGAACCGGACCGTCTGCGGGATCTCCTCCGCTCCCCGAAGCGCCCCGTCCGAGAACTCCACGGGCAGGTCCCGCGCACAAGAGACGGCGAGAAAGATCGTCTCCATGGTGTGGTCCTTCCCGAGGACACGGAGGATCCGGGCCCGCCCCTCGTCCCCTCTGCCCGGGTACCGGTCGATTTCCGCGAGGACCAGATCCCCCGGCCCAGGTTTCAAGGCATGGGGAATCGTCACGGGAAGGTGAAGGTCTGCCTCGCGGTCCCTGAACCGGATGAACGCCCGCTCGCCGATCGGGGAGTACCTTCCCACGAAGGCGCGGATCCCTCGCTCCAGGACCTGTACGATCCGCCCGTAGGGGGGGGCGCCGCCCCTTCGACGCTCCAGCCGGACACGGACACGGTCCTTGGGCCAGGCGCCCGAGAGTGCATGACCGGGGATGCGGATCGCCGGCTCGTCGGGAGCATCGGGAATGACGAGGGGTCTCCCCTCGCGCGTAAATCGCAGGCGTCCCTCCCGGACGGGCCCGGCGTGCTCCTTTTCCCCCGGGCGGGAAGGGGCGCGGTACGGGGTTTCAGGCCGCCCGGAGTCTTCCGGCGCGGGGCTGCGCCGGAACTTCCCCTTCCCCCGCCGGCCGTACCCTTCGCCCACGCTTTTCAGCGCGCCCCGGAACAGCCGGCGCTCCCCCTTGGAAACACCCGCAAGCCTGTACCAGTCATGGACGTTGGAAACCGTGGCGCGAAGGGCTTCGGCGTTCCGCCGGAGCCATTCCTCCCAGTATTCCTTATTCTTCAATTGCATCCCTTTCATCCTACATTTTGCCGGTAAACACGGATAGCGATTTGCTATAATCCTATGTCCGCGGTTCGAGTGCCGAAGTGGCGGAACTGGCAGACGCGCTAGATTCAGGGTCTAGTGTGGGCAACCACGTGGGGGTTCAAATCCCCCCTTCGGCACCACAACCAGGCTTTATCCCACAACCATTGCCATTACTGGGGATTTGAACGCGAGCTGCCGTGAGGCCAGCCCCACTCCCGGACGAAGTGCGCTCCCTGGGGTACCCCGCTCGCTATCTCCGGAGGGGTAAGTGCGAGATCGCACGAGGCTCATCGGGCAAATCCCCCCTTCGGCACCAAGGATTCCGGGGTTTTCGATTTACCAGTTTTTTTGAGCAGTGAACGCCACGCCCTTCGAGACGGGAATAATCCCGACATGTATCTTTCCTTCCCGCCGATCATCTCCCTTTTCGACAGCGGCGCTGCTCAAATATGCAAGATACCACCCCAATGCCGCCTGGGAAAAATAGTGCTCGTCGTCGTTGATCCGGGACATCCCCGCCAAAGTCGACAGCCCGTAAAAGACCCCCTTCCTATAGGTGTTTTCGCTCATCTTCGCGGCAGTGATAAATGGGATACCGCCAATGAACGCGTGACCGCTGGCCCCATGCGAATTGCGAAACGGCCTCCAATGGGAATCTCCCTCTGTCGGCCGGTCTGCCCCTGTTGCCTCCTGGAAGAACAAGAGAGCAGGGGCGCCAACAACTGTCGCCCTGAACGATTTTTGAGCCCATTCCTCCACCGTCGGATTTCGAAGCAACAAGCCGGTTCCATAGGTGCCGATGTAGACCGGTACGGCAACAAGCGCGGTTCCAGGCACCTTGAAAATTTTCCCCGCATCGTCCGTTCCTTTGCTTCGAATGTTTTCCTGGTACTTGTCGCGGATCTCCCGATCGATCGCCGTATTGGCGACGATCGCTGCGCCTCCGAGTCCGATCCCCAGCACGATCAGGTTCGTGCGATCCAGATAAAAATTCCCGATGTCCGTTTTAACGGTTTCGAGCGCCCGGGAAATCGACGAGACTTCATCCGCGAGACATTGCTGTCCGAGGGGGAAGGACAACAGGACCAGGCCAAGAAATACTCGGAGGAGTCGATTCATCGCAAGCCTTTCTCTCCATGAATTGCAATCCGGGTGGCAGAGAATCACCCCCAGGGTAAAGTCCTCGACCAGGAAGTGACCGATCGGTTATCGATTGGGATACTTACGGGAAATTTCCTCTTCGGTCTATCTCTTTTCCCTCAACTCCCTTACGGCGGCCTGCCTGGCCTCCAGCGGAAACGAATCGGTCTCCTCCAGGGCCGCCACTTTCAGGGCCGTCAGCACTTGAAGTCTGCCGATCTTCTTCCAGCCGCTTCGCCGCAACGCGCCCGACGGTTCGTCCATCCGGGCCAGGAGCCGATCGTTCAGTCTTTTGGCAGCTCCTTTCGGACCCCGAAGGACGCACTCCGGGCAGATGGTTCCGTAGAGGAGCACCTTGTCGCGGATCTGCATGCCGATTTTCTTCACGGTATACCTCCGTCTGCAGCAGCCGCATTCCAGGGATTCTCCCGTCGCCGCGGGATGCATGACCAGAACAACGGTCGCTCCCTTCTTTTCTCCCGGGGGTTTCAGTTCCCGGGGATCCTGAGAACGGCCTCGCAGCCGCCCGTCGGCGGATTGGCCACGGAGACCGTCCCTCCCATTTCCGCCGCCAGGTACCGCGCAAGGGGGAGACCCATGCCGGCGTGTAGAGACCCTTTCTTCGTCGTGAAACCCTCCTCGAAGATCCGCTGGGCGATCTCGGGGGGAATTCCCGGCCCCTCATCGGTCACGGCGAATTCCCACCCCCCATCCCGCAGGGAAACCTCCAGTCGGAGAGTCCCCCCTCCAGGCGCCATCGCCTCCGACCCGTTGAACATCAGGGCGAGCAAGGCAAGGGCAAAATCCCTGCGGTCGGCGGTTATAAGACCCCGGGGGAAATTTTCCGGCAAGGCCAGGGCCACGTTGTTCCGCCCCAGGTCGTAGCGGGAGAAAACGAGACTTTCCCGCAGCGCCTCCGCGGGTGAGAACCGCTCTCGGACGGGATCGTGGGGACGGACGTATTGGGAGAAATACCGGATGAGGCTGTTGATCTTTTCCCCCGCGTTGAGGATCTTGCCGACACTGTCCAGCGTCTTCTTCTCGCCTCCGCCCGAGATCTGGATCAGTTCAGAGAAGCCGAGGATGACGCTCAGGTAGTTGTCGACCTCGTGCGAAACTCCCATCACCATCCGCCCGAAGAGCGAGAGGCGATAGTTTTCCACCTTGTTCCTATCCATGGTTTTCTCCCGTCGGGATCACAGCTGCTCGCCCAGCACTCCCCCGGGCCCCCGGCGTTTCGACTCGTACATCAGCCGGTCCGCGACGTTCAAAATGTTCTCGCGCCCGGAGGAATCGGGCAGGCAGGCCGCATATCCGATGCTCGCGGTGAACGTGATCGCGCTCCCCTTCCCGGTGTCCATCCGGACCTCGGAAATCCCCGCCGCGATCCGGCCTGCGATGGTGGTGGCCGCCACCAGGTCCGTCTCCGGGAGGATCACGGCAAACTCGTCCCCCCCGTACCGCGCCGCGATGTCGCTTTTCCGCAGGTGCGCGCAGAGCACCCCCGCCGTCATCAGGAGGATCCGGTCCCCCACCACATGCCCGTAGGCATCGTTGATCCCCTTGAAGCCGTCCAGGTCGAGCATGATGACGGAAAGCGCACGCCCGTACCGCGCTGCCCTTTCCAGCTCGATCTGGATTTTTTCATGGAATGCTCCGTGGTTGTACAGCAGGGTGAGGGAGTCCTTCTCGGCAAGCGTCTTGACGAAGTGGAACAGGTCGGCGTTCTCGATGGCGATCGCCAGGTAGGAAGCGAGTACGCGCATCGTCGCAAGCGATTCGGCGTCAAATGCGTTCGGCAACGGCTGGTGTACGTTCAGTACACCGATCGCCCTCCCCTTGGACAGGAGCGGCACGCACATGAAGGAGCGCACGTCCATCCTCCTGCCTCCGTAATAGAGGAACTCGGAAGAGGAGCGGACATCGGGGAGGTAAATCGGCTCCCCCGTCTCGAACACCCTTCCCGAAACGCCTTCGCCGGTGGCGATCTCGAACTCTCCGGCAAGGTCCGAGGCCATCCCTGCCCCCGCCCGGCAGGTCAGCATCCGGGTGTCGGGGTTGTAGAGAAGGATGGCGAAGTCGTTGAGCCCCAGGGTCCGCATGACCCGTTCAGGAAGGATCCGGAAGAGCTCCTCGGCGTCGAGCGTCCCTGCGATGGCGGTGGACACGTCGTAGATGGTGTGCAGGTCCTGGATCTTGGACTCGAGATGGACCTTGGTCTCTTCCAGGTCGCGCCGGAGCATCTCCACCTGGCGAAGCTTTTCCTCCCTTTCGCCGATCCCCCGTTCCAGCTCCACGAGCGCCCGGCCGTATCTCTCCGCCGCAACCGCGGCGAGAGGACTGAGAATGCCCGCCTCGAGGGGAATCGGATTCATTCCCGCAGTGGAAACTTTTTCCCTCCAGCGTTCCGCGGGCCGGAAGACCCTGTACTCCAGGAACAGGTACAGACCGCCGCCCATGAGCAGTTCCCCCAGGACGGCCGGCAACAGCCCGGATCCCGCAGAAAACGCTCCCGCGGAAAGGAAACGGCCGGCCAGGAGGGTGCAGGCGATCACCCCCAGCACCATGGCCACGAACGGAAATCTCCAACGAATCATTGAATCCAGTGGACGGTTCCTTCTCCCCTGTGCTTTGCCCGCGTCAGGTGCAAGTTACCATGATTTCCGCATGACGAGGAAGGCGGAAAACAGAAGGAAGCGGTGCCCGCGCGGGCGTAAACCCGGGCCGCCGTCAGAAAACGGCTCCGATCGTAAAGTGCCATTCGGATTCCGATTCTCCATCCCGGCGGTCGAGCTTCCATCCATTGTCCAGGGCGATCGGCCCAATGGGGGTCACGTACCGGAGGCCGAGACCCGCGCTTTTCCTGAGGTCGAAGCCGGCGTTCGGGATTCCGTGGAGCCACACGCTTCCGGCGTCGACGAACAGGGCCACGTTGAATCCGTACTGCAGCGGGAGCCGGAACTCCGTGTTGAGGTTCACCATGTAATTCCCGCCGATGGCCGTTCCGTCAGCGGCCTGGGGGCCGAGCGATTCCTCCTTGAACCCGCGGACCGTCGTCCGCCCCCCGAGGAAGAACCTCTTCTGGATCGGGACTTCCACGGTGTCGCGGAGGGGCCGGATGTATCCCCCCCGCCCGGACACGACGAACGTGTTCTTCCGGAGGACCGGGAAATACCAGCTGGACTGTCCCGTCAGCTTGTAGTAATCGACCTCGGACCCGAAATAGTAGGAGGCCAGCTCGGCGGTGCCCGAATTGAACGATCCGTGACGCGGGTTGAAGGGATCGTCCCGCAAATCGAGGACGGCGAGCGTACGCACCGCCGCGATGTTGGCACTCCCCTGGTCTTCCGGCGACAGGATGGCGCCGGCCGCCACGTTGAAGACGTGGTCCCGCGAGACTTCGTACTGGAAGGACAGGGAGGACCGCTCGAAGAAGGTCTGGGTGATGCTCGCGATGATGCTGGCTTTCCGGAGGCTGAAGCTGATGCGCTCCGCCTCCTGGTAGTAGGCGGTGAGGCCACCCTCCCATTTCCACCGGTTTCCGAAGATCCAGGGCTCCCGCAGGTCCCCGATGTACTTCTGCTCCTTCTGGCTGGCGGAAACTCGGGACGAGAACGACCGCCCCTTCCCGTCGAGGTTCCGGTTTTTGGCGCCGACGAATCCCCTCACCCCCGTATCGGTTCCATACCCCGCCCCGAACTCGATTTCGAAAAAGAACGTCTCCTCCACTTCGACGACCAGATCCAGGATCCCCTCGGCCGGCCGCTTTACCTTCTGGATCCGTACGCTCTTGTACAATCCCGTCCCGAAGACCGCCCGCTGGAATTTCAGCAGGTCCTTCTCTCCGGCAGGTGACCCCTCGGCGATGCCGACTTCACGAAAGACCACCACCGGGTCGGTCAGCAGGTTCCCCTGGACCACGACCTTCCCCAGCCGGTACCGCGGCCCCTCTTCGATGCCGAACTGGGCCACCGTCGTATCCTTCCCCTCGTCGAAGAGGAGCTGCGTCGTAATCCGGACATCCAGGTATCCCGAATCCCGGTAATGTGCCGCGATGCCCTCCTGATCCTTCTCGAGACCCACGTAGTCGACGAATTTCCCCTCCCGGTTGTCGACGTGAGCCATCAGCTCGTTCCGCAGGAAATGGTCGTTTCCGCGGAAACGGATCTCCCGGAGGAGGTAGCGGGCGCCTTCCTCGATGCGGATCGTCTCGGTGATGCCGCCGCTTTCATCCCATTGGTTGTCGACGGCGTTGATACGGGCGCGGACGAACCCCTCCTTCTGGTAGAGCCCGACCAGGGCGTTCAGGTCGTCGTTCCACTCCTCCTCGCGGAGTTTCCCCGAGCCCGTGAGGAAGGAAAAGATCCCCTTCTCCTCGGACGTCATCTGCTTCCGAAGCTGCTGGTCGGACAGGTTCGCATTCCCTGCGAACCGGATCTTCTTCAGGTAGCCTGTCAAGTCTTCCCGCACCGTGATCTTCAGCTGGCGAAAGCCATCGCCTCCTTCCGTGACGTCGACCTCCACCTCCGCCCGCAAGAACGCACGCTCCCGGTAGAAAGCAAGCAGACGGTCGCGCAAGTCGTGCACCAGCCCACCCTCGGTCGTTTCCTCGTCCCCGTAGATCCCGCACGCATCTTCCAGTCTTGAGACCGAGATTCGCTTTGGCCCTTCCCACAGCACGCTGTACCTCGGCCCCTCTTCGACACGGGCGGAAAGGCAGAAACCCTCGCCGTCCTCGCAGACGACATCCGCCTCGGAAATGTGCACGGTGAGGAAGCCCGATTTCTTATAAGCGACCCGCAGCTTCCGGATCCCGTCCTCCCAACGTTTATAATCGAAGGGGGATCCGCGGGATGCCTCGAGCATTTCGCGCAGTTTGTCCTGCGTAAAGAAAACGGCCCCGGGGAGGCTGACACTGCGCACCACGGCGGGAGGCCCCTCCCGCACGTCGATCCGCACCTTTCCGGCGCCGTTTTCCAGATTGCAGGTGGCGGAAACGGAGACGGCGGCAGAAGTGAACCCCTTCCGCCGCAAAATCTTCTTCACCGACTCCTCGGCCTCCCGGAAGTCGCGCTCTTCCAGGGAAGTTCCGCGCCGGATGCGGGATGCCGCCAACACCTGGGCGGAGGGCACCTTCCTGGCCCCCGCAACCTCGATTTCGCTGATCGCCGGCGAGGGATGGAGGTAGAAAAGAACGTCCGTCTTCCCCCCCTCCTCCCGTGCATAGGCGACAACCTCCCGGAAGATGGACTTGGCGTACAGGCCGCGGATGGAATCCCGCACCGCCTCTTCCGTCAGGGGAACCCCCGGGCGGATCGTAACGAGGCCGGCAAGCTCGGCGTAGGAAATGAGATAGGGAGAGGAAACCTGGAAACGCACCGAACCGACGACGGGAGCCCTCTTGCCTTCGGCAGCGACGCTTTCACCCGGGGCCAAGGAAGCCGCGAGGAGGATCCCCGCCGCCACTGCTGCCAGGAGTCGCCTAATCACGGCCACTCAGGAAATCCTTGAACTGTCGATAGCGGTAGCGGATCTTGACATCGGCGCCAAGGTCGCCTTCCGTGGTCGTGGTCGCGCCTTCCCAGGCGCCCGAGAGAAACACGTTCTCCAGAAGCTTGTACTCGGCGGTCGCGCTGCTCTCGGAGGTAGTCCCCAAGCCCGTGGAAACCGAAACCGAAAACCGGTCCCCGAAGGACTTGCCGACGATGAACTTCGGCTCGAAGGACTTGCTGGAGGCGGAAAACCCCGGCTCGATCGCGAACTTGTCCAGCCTCACGATCCCTTGGATCCCCTCCTCGACTCTCCCCTTGTAAGGGCCGAGAACAAGAGTGGAGGCTACCCCCGCCCCGACGGCCCCCTCGGACCCGGCCAGCGCATGCGAGGTCACCCCCAGGGACAGGAGGCTCACGATGTCGTTCTTGCTGAGCGGGGGGTCCGACGTAAAGTCCACTTCATACTTTTCGAGTGTCCCGGTCACACTCACGGTGACCGTCACGTTCCCCTTCTTCGTTTCCGCGCGGGCGTCCAGCCTCGGATTGTTCCGCCGAGGATCCTGGAACTCCACGCTGACCCGCTTCAGGTCGTATCGGTTCCCCTGGTATTCGACGGTTCCCTCGGTGACCTCGAAAGCCCCGAGAACGATGACCCGGTAGATGTCCCCGACGACCTTGAACTCTCCCTTCGCGTCCGCGTCGGCGAGATTGTTTTTTATTTTGATCGTCCCGTCCGTAATCACGTTGACATCCAGCCGGACCCGGAATTCGGACGTTTCCCGGCGCGCCGTCACATCCGCAAGGCGCTTACGGAAGTCGACGAGCACCTTTTCCGGGCGGAGCGTCTTGGTGTACCGCGCGGATTGCACTTCGACGTCCCCCGTCACGAGGAAATCGTCGTAGGGGCCCAGGAGCTCCACGTGCCCCTGCAGGACGGGACGGAAATCCTCGGGGTAAGGAAACCGCATGTCGAAAAAATCCACGGAAAAAAACAGCCTCTGGTGAGCGTTGAAGCGGAGCGGAAGCTCTCCTCTTCCGTCGAGGTATCCCCCGCCGCTCCTTCCCTCGAAATGCTCGAAGATGAGCTTTTCGCGGCTGATGACCGCATCCGCCCGCATCTCCTCGAACAACTGGGCATACCCGCGGAAGGAGAAGACCCCGCTGTCGAGGCGACCGGTCCCCACGATCGAGGGGTCGTCCCACTTTCCCGTTAGCCTCAGGTCGAGCTGCATCGTGCCGTCCAGCCGGTCGAAGACGTCGGTGACGAGGCGGATTGCGGCAGCCGGCAGCTTTCCCTCCATGTGGACGTCGAGATCCCCTTTCCAGGAAACCTTTCCCGACACGTTCAACGGGTGGCCCGCTGCCGTGAGGGCGCCCCCCGCCCAGCGGATCCCCTCCGTGGACAGCTGCGCCGAGATCCCTTTTCCGGAGAGTTCGAATCCCCCGTCCCTGTAGGTGAACTGGCGGACTTCGAAAGATCCCGTGGTGTTCGAGAGGGCCCGTAGCGACCCGCCGATTTCCACTCCGCCGGACAGGGCGAACCGGGCTTTCCTTTCCTCCTTCCCCATCCCGTTTCCCGCGGTCCCGAAGCCGAAGGGGCCTTCCACCCGGAATCCGAAAGGTTCCCTGAGGTTGACGGAGAACGCGAGGCGGGTGTCGGGTCTGCGGGTCCAGATCTCCCCCGCGATGGCATCCCCGTTCTTTTTCCCGCTCACGCGCAGTTCCTCGAACGCCACTCCCGAAACCGACGGAGCATCGCCCGACAGGGAGAACCGGAGCACGGAAACCGCTTCCGGCGGGAAGGGATTCTCCGAGAGAAACTTGCCCGTTAAAACGGTCCCCTCCGCCTCGGCGCTCCACTTTCCTGCCGATGCAAGACCCGACCGCCCCGCCGCGGAGAGGAGGAAGTCCGTGGGGACCCCGCTGGCAGCGCAGGTGAAGTTCACCGGCCACTCGCCCCCCCGGCGCACGTCCGCCGTCATTCGCATCGCGGGGGATTGCGCTTCGATGCGGAAACGGCCTGCGGAGGCGCCGAGGGATCCCTCCGCGGATACCCCCTCCAGCACCGCATTGTCGATCGACAGCCGGGAGGCGGAGGCGGATAGATGGTCCAGTTCCCACACCCGATCGTAGCCCCTCGCCGAAAAACGGATGCTTGCCTTCCCTTGGAGGGACGGTTCTTTTCCGCGCGCGAAGAGGGAGATCGCCTGGCCGAGGTCGAGCCGTTCGATCGTTCCCGAAATTTCCGCCAAACCGTTTTTCCCTTCCCCCCCCACCCGGAGCGCCCCCTCCTCCATCTTCCCGTCGACGGTCGCCTTCCAACCTTCTCCGGACCCTGAGCGGCTCCATCCCCCCTCCAGGGAAACCTCGCGGACTTTGATCCCCTTGAGCCGAAGCTCGGGGGAATGCAACGAGCCCGTGAAGGAATCGGCCTCCCTGGCGATGGAGATCTGCAGGTCGCCGGATCCCGATCCGGCCAGCCCCGCAAGAACCCGCGCCGCCTCCGGCGGTTCCCTCCCCGGGGAGCTCAGTGCGGCCGTGACCCAGCGGTTGCCCTCGGAGAAATCGATGTCGCGCACCGCAACGGCCGCCTCGACCGCGAGGGGCTCGGTGGACAGGGGGCCGGTGAACGTTCCGGTGGCCGTCGCCTTGGCGATCGGGGCCGGGATGTCCGCAACGAAATGGACGGCATCGGCGAGGTCCCCCTCCAGTTTGACCACCAACGGAACGGGTGGGAGCGCTCGGACCGCGAGGGACTTCGCCTCCACCCGCACGGAAACGCGCGGCCGGGCAACCTGCCCGCCGACCTCCCACCTGCCGGCGAGGTTTGCCCAGGACAGGCGGGCGTCCCACCCGTAATCCGATGCCATCCCCCTGGGAATGGAAAACTCCCCCGCCAGCCGGCCGCTTCTTTCCTGCAGGAAGACTTCTCCCGCCCCCGACAGCGTCGATTTCCCCGCGCGAAGCTGAAGCACCGAAACCGCAATCCGGCCGTCGGGAAAAAGGTCCGCCGTTCCGGTTGCGGCAAGCAAAAGCCGGAGATCCGCACCGGTCCCCTTGTCTCCGTCCGTGCGTTCCAGCCCCGCCGGATTCATCCAGGAGAATGCCGCATGAACCCTCTCCCTGCGGTTCCCGGAGAGAGCGATTTCCGCGTCCCCCGCGCCGGCGGGACGCCAAGCGAATCCCCACTCCTTCCATGGAGCCGTGCCGAAAGACGCGCGCGCAAGGGACAGTTTCCCTTCTCCCTGGCCGGAGGCCAGGTCATAGGATCCGCTGCCCGAAAGGGTCCCTCCCAAGAGTTTCCCCTTCAGGGATTCCATCCGGATTTTCCTCTTCGACACCGTCGCGGCAAGCTCCGCCTCCACCGCTGTGTTGCCGCGGAACCGGCCGTTGTGGAGGATCAGCCTCCCCGAGCCTGTGGGATCCTCCAGGTTCCCCGCCAGTTCGGCGGAGTAATCGACGTTCCCATTTTCTGCGAGTTTACCGATCCAGCGAGCATAGGGGGCACCCGCGGAAATCCAGCGGGCCAGGTCGACGTCGCCCGACAGTTTCACGTCGCCGGACTTCCGGGAAGGTTCCACGAAGCCCGAGATCCTCACGGTGGCGGACGGTCCCGAGGCCCGGATTTTCCGGATGCGGAGCACGCCTTCCTGGTCGATCAGGTCCGCCTCCAGGGAGGCGAACGGCCATTGCCCCGCTCCCGCGTCGGGGAGGACGATCTCCCCCGAAACCTCTTCCGCCTTGAGGAAAAGTCTTGTCCCGAGGAATTTCACCTCGCGGAGGCGCAGTTCCGGGACCCTTGCTTCCCACCGTTTCAGGGGTCCGAACGGTCCGATGCGGACGTTTCCCCCGAGGAGAAGGATTTCCGGCATCGGCCCCGTCCGCTTGCCGGCACGCAGCCGGTCGATCACCGGCCGATCCGCTTCCTCGGCGTGCAGGGTGAACTTCCGGAGTCGGATGCGGGAAACCGGGGAATCGCCGGAGACCAGGCGTCCGGGAGAAAGGGAGACGTCGACGCTTTCGGCCCGCAGGAGCTCAATCCCCGGCCGCTCGTCCACGACAACCAGGTTGTCCAGCGAGACTCGCGGGTACAAAAGATGGAAGCGGAGGTTCCGGTACGAAACCCGTAGCCCGTTCCTTGCGGCCTCCTCCCGGATCGCCTCCTCTGCCTTGCGCAGTTGGTCGGGGATCTCGCGGGAAAGCCGCCATGCCCCAAACGCCAGGAGGACGACGAGGAGGAGGCCTCCTGCCGTCCACCACGCCCATCGCCTCGACATGACTACCAATTATAGAGGAAATCGTCGAAAAGCGAAGAGCCCCTTCCCCGCTGGAGAAGAGGCTCTTCGTTTCACCGGGACGCGTTCCCGGGAATCATCGAATGGAGCGGGCGACCGGATTCGAACCGGCGACGTCAAGCTTGGGAAGCTTGCATTCTACCCCTGAATTACGCCCGCCTGTTCACCGTTTTTTATCACGGGAACGAAGGGAAATGCAACCCTGTCGCGACGGAGGAACTTTGCCGCCTACGGGAGGTCGTGCTCCACGCGCGAGGCGACGTCCCGGTATTGGGGCGCCTCCTCGAAAATCGATCGGAAGATCTCTTTCGATTCCTCGTCCTTCCCGTCGCGCGACAGCAGCACCGCCTTGTGGTATCGCAGGTCCCGGATTTCCGACTCCGTCAAGGACTCCGAGGAAAGGACCTCGTCGAGCGTCGCGACGGCCGAGGCGAATTCCCCCTTTGCGGCAAGCGTGTCGGCGAGCAGGGAGGAAGCGCCCAGGAACAGCTCCGGCCTCTGCCGTGCACGGGTGAATTCTCCGACCGCCTCGTCCAGCAGCCCCATCTCCTTGTAGGCGATTCCGAGGTTGTACCGCGCGTCGGGATCGGATTCGCCGATTTCTTCCTGTACCTTCGCCTGGAGCCGCGACACCGCATCGCGGACGATATTGGCCTCCTCTTGGTAACCCGCATCGGACGGCGGAGGTTCCATCGGTTCGGGAGCGGCGGTTTCCGAAGGGGTGGGGGAAGATGCTTTCGGCTCGGCCATTTTCCGCGCCGCGTCGGCGAAGGAGAAGGCGTCCGAAGCCGCCACGTCCCACCCTTCCAGGATCGCGTCGAGGACCCGCTTCATCTCTCCGGCGTCCTCGATGCGCCCCTCTTCCCGGGCCTTCTTGATGACCCGTAAAAGGAGCGAGTTGCCCTCGGAATTCCTTCCGACCCTCAGCCACAGGAACCCGCATGACTCGAGGATCTCCTCGTCATCCCCCGCCGACAGGACCATCGCGGTCAACCGTTCGACAAACTCCGGGACCATCCCCGAGGGGACGACCTGGCGCGCGGCCTTCACCAGTTCGTTGATCGCTTCGTAGAATTTCCGCTGGGAACGCAGGAGATCCGCGATGAACAACGACGGCAGCGGAGACCTCGGGAGACTCTCGCCCGCCTGCCGGAAGAACTCTATTTTTTGATCGTCCGAAACGAACAGGCCCTGGCGGGCGGCCACGCTTTCCATCTCCCCATGTGCGTCCCCCGTGAGCCCTTCCTGCGCAAGCAACCGAATGAGCCACCGCAGGAAATCGATGTTGGACGGGTCGTGCTTGAGCATCTGGCGCAGGACGGCCACGGCCTTCCCCGCGAAACCGTCCTTTTCGTACATCACGGCGGCCCGGGCCAGCTGGTCAAGCCCCTCGACCACCTCCCCCTGGCGGAGGAGGAAGATGCCGAGCTTCTGCCGGGCCTGGGGATCCTGGGGGGCAGCCTGCACGCGTCGCGACAGGGACACCCGGTCCTCCGCCTCCCGGGTGGAGAAGATCTTCTTGATGGAATCGATAAAATCCACTGGTTATTCGCTCCTCAACGCGCCGCGGCCGGCGGTCGCAACGGGGCCATCCGTGCGTTCAGCCCCTGGCCTTCTCCAGGAAGTTCGTCCAGAGCCGTCCCTCGGTGAAATCGGTATTGTTCATCATTTTCTTGTGGAAATCCGTCGTGGTCTTCACGCCTTCGATCTGGAGCTCGTCGAGCGCCCGACGCATCCGGCTGATCGCCTCGTTCCGGTCCTCTCCGTGAACGATCAGCTTCCCGAGGAGCGAATCGTAAGTGGGAGGGATGACGTACCCGGGATAGATCGCGGTGTCCACGCGCACGCCGAATCCCCCCGGGAAGAGGCAGGAACGGATCGTTCCCGGGGACGGGACGAAGTTCCCGGAGTCCTCGGCGTTGATGCGGCACTCGATGCCGTGCCCCCGGAAATGGATGTCCTTCTGCTCGAACCGGAGCTTCTTCCCGTCCGCGATGCGGAACTGCTCCCGCACGATGTCGACCCCCGTGATCGCTTCGGTGACGGGATGCTCCACCTGGATGCGGGTATTCATCTCCAGGAAGTAGAACTCCCCGTCGGGCACATACAGGAATTCGATGGTCCCAACATTGTTATAACCCACCGCCGTCGCCGCGTCCACGGCCGCCTTCCAGAGACGGTTGCGGATCCGCGCGGGGATGAACGGCGCGGGCGCCTCCTCGATCAGCTTCTGGTGGCGCCGCTGGATCGAGCAGTCGCGGTCCCCCAGATGGATCACGCTGCCGAAGCTGTCCCCCATGATCTGGACTTCGACGTGCCGGGACTGCTCGAAGTATTTCTCGATGTAGACGTCCGGGACGCCGAACGCCGAAAGGGCCTCCGACTGCGCCGTGAGGAATGCGTTGATGAAGGAGGCCGGGCTGTGGACAATCTTCATCCCCCTTCCGCCTCCTCCGGCCGCCGCCTTGATGATCACGGGGAACCCGATATCCTTGGAGATCTTGAGCCCCTCTTCCTCCTCCGTGATCGCGCTGTCGCTCCCCGGGACGACGGGAACCCTCACCTTCTGGACCGCCCGCCGCGCCTCGATCTTGTCCCCCATCAGGCGGATCGCCTCGGAGGAAGGTCCGATGAACTTCACGCCGTAGTTTTCGCAGATTTCCGCGAACGCCGGATTCTCGGCCAGGAAGCCGTATCCCGGGTGGACCGAGTCGGCGTCGGTGATCTCGATGGCGCTCAGGATGGAGGGGACGTTCAGGTAGCTCTCCGAGCTTTCGGGCGGGCCGACGCAGACCGACTGGTCGGCCATCCGGACGTGCATGGCGTCCTTGTCGATCGTGGAATAGATCGCGACGGTCTTGATCCCCATCTCGCGGCAGCTTCGGATGATGCGGACGGCGATCTCTCCCCGGTTGGCGATCAGCACCTTGTGGATCATGCCGTCCCCTTCAGTCCAGCGTGATGTGGAACAGCGGCTGCCCGTAGGCCACCGGCTGCCCGTTCTCGACGAGGACCGCCGCCACCGTGCCGCCGGCGTCGGATTCGATCTGGTTCATGATCTTCATCGCCTCGACGATGCAGAGCACCTGCCCCTTCGTGACGCGCGTGCCGACCTCGACGAACGGAGAGGCGTCCGGTGCGGGGGCCCGGTAAAACGTACCGACGATCGGGGAGACGATCTCCTTGACGTTGGTCTTGGGTGCAGGCGCCGTCTCCGCACGGGAAGGCTCCCCGGCAGGCGCCAGCGGAGGCGGGGCGGGAACGGCCGCGGCCTGGCGGAATTCCCCCCCCGACGGCCCGCGGCGCACCTTCAACACATTTTCCCCCCGGGCCACCTCGAGCTCCGAAACGTCGGACCCCTTCAGAAGTTCCAGGATTTCCTTTATCTCTTTGAGATTCATGTCGTTCCCCTCCAGTGTCCCTACTACGCTCGCTCGATGTAGGTTCCCGTTCGGGTGTCCACCTTGATCTTGTCCCCAACGTTGAGGAACAGGGGAACCTGCACGACGGCGCCGGACTCCAGTTTCGCCGGCTTGCTGCCCCCGCTCACGGTATCTCCCCTCACTCCCGGCTCCGACTCGACGATCCGGAGCTCGATGAAGATGGGAAGGTCGATCCCGATCGGTTCTCCCCGGTAAAAGAGGATCTTGACGGGCAGGTTCTCGATCAGGTAGTTCCCGGCGTCGCCGACGTGGTCCCCGTCGAGGTAAATCTGCTCGTAGGTCGCCGTGTCCATGAAGTGGTACGCATTCTCCATCCTGTACATGAACTGCATGTCCCGGTCTTCAAGATCCGGTTTGTCGACCTTGTCCCCGCTCCGGAAGGTGTGCTCGAGCACGGCGCCCGTCTTGAGGTTCTTCAGCTTCGTCCGGACGAACGCTCCCCCCTTCCCGGGCTTGACATGCTGGAAATAGACGATGATGTACGGGTCCCCTTCGAACTCGATCTTCAGCCCGTTGCGAAAATCCGCTGTTGTATACACGAACCTCTTTCCCCCTCAGCCCAGCGGCGGAACCGCTTTCGGGAGATAGGTGATCCGCTCCCCCCGAGTCCCGGCGACCCGTACCATGTCCTCGAGCCTCACCCCTCCCCTTCCGGGAAGGTAGACCCCGGGCTCCACGGTGACCACCATCCCCTCGGAAAGCCGGTCCTTCGACCGGTGAGAGAGCGAGGGGCGCTCGTGGATGTCCAGGCCTACTCCATGGCCGGTAGAGTGAACAAAATACTTTAAATATCCCGAGCGGTCCAGAGATTCCCGTACGCGGGCGTCGACCTCCCGGCAGAGGATCCCTGGCCGTATCGCCCGGATGCCCGCCTCCTGCGCCCGACGAACGGCGTCGTACGCCTTCCGAAAGGACCCGGAAGGCCGCCCGGGGAGCAGCGTCACCGTTTCGTCCGAGCAGTAGCCTCCCTTCCGTGCTCCGAAATCGATGATCACGGAATCCGCGTCGCCGATCCTGCAGGAGCTGGGGACGGCATGGGGCATCGCGGCACGGGGGCCGGAGGCGACGATGGGCCGGAAGGAGGTCTCCTCCGCGCCCAGGACTTTCATCTCCCGCTCGAGGTCTGCGGCCACCTCCGATTCGGTGCGTCCCCGGTAGCCCCTGGAGAGCACGGCAAGAAGAGCGCACGACGCGGCGACCGCGGCTTCCTCCATCGCGCGGACTTCCCCCTCTTCCTTTCGCATCCGGAGCCCCTCTACGGGATCCGGGAGCGCCACCCACTTCCTCTCGGAGCCGCGGGAGAGGAGCCGGAACAACTCCACGGACAGGTGGCGGGACTCGAATCCGATCCGTGCGGGGCGTGCGTGCCGGATCCGCCGAGTCACCTCCCTCCATTTGCGGTCGGTGATGGTGACGTCCACGCCGCGGACCTCCTGCCGCGACCGCTCGGCATACCGTCCGTCGGTCACCAGCATCGCCCCTTCGGCCGATACCAGGAGGACGGCGTCGCTGCCACCGAACCCGCAAAGGTAGCGGATGTTCGTCAACCGAACGCTGAGGAACAGGTCGATCTTGCGGCGGGACAGGAGGGAAACCAGCCGCCGGATGCGAGGATCACCTGCCGGCAAGTCCGCCCGCTTCCCGTAAATGGTTTACCAGAGCCGAAAGGGCGAGGACGTATCCGTATCCTCCAAAGCCGGCGATCCGGCCCATGGCAACGTCCTCGATGAGGGAGGTCCGACGGAACGGCTCGCGCTTCCCCGGGTTGCTCAGATGGAGCTCGACGGCGGGCACTCCCGCGTAGACCAGGGCGTCGCGGATCGCGACGCTGGTGTGCGTATACCCGCCAGGATTGATCACCAGGCCGTCGAAACTCCCCCGAACTTCCTGAAGCCTGCCGATGATCTCCCCCTCGTGGTTCGACTGGAAGAACTCCACGGCGGCCCTTTCCCGGCGGGCGGCCCGGGCAACCTCGCGCCGGATCTCGTCGAGGGTCCTTTTCCCGTAGACCTCCGGCTCCCGCTTTCCCAGAACGTTGAGGTTCGGGCCGTCGATGAACAGGATGCGGGGACGGACCTGTCGCTTCACAGCATCTCCTTTGCGCGCCGCGCCCCGAGGCGAAGGTAGAAGCGGCACTTCCCGGGGACGGCCCCCGGGTCCGCGACCAGCAGGAGGATGTAGTCCTCCGTCACCTTGCGCACCAGGACGATCCCTTGCTCGCCGGCCAGGAGCAACTCCGAGGCGGGGCCGAGACCGTATTCTCCTGCGATCCGGCCGGACTCCTTGAAAAACTGCGCCATTTCGGCGCATAGGGCGGCAAGATCGCGGCCTTCCGGGGAGATCTGCCACTCCTCGACGACCAGCCCGTCAACCCCCGCCAGCGCACCTCCGTGAACGGAGGCATCCTTCTGGTGCAATCCTTCAATGAGGTTTCGAAAGGTCATATCCATACTCCTTTGCGATCGTGTCGAGGAAAGCTGCGAGGGCCGCGACGGCCCTCCTTTCCTCCTCGTGCGCTTTCTTCCATTCCAGTGCCCGGTGATCCCCCGGGTCGCGCATCAGGATCTCGTCGACGATCCGCAGGGCCGTTTCCTTCTCTCCCTGCTCCCAGTAGACGTTGGCCATCGTGATCGTTCGTATCGGCGGGCCAGGCGGCGGGACACCCGCGACGGGAACGGGGCTCTCCGGAGTGCCCGGCAAAAGGTCGGCCGGACGGATCTCGAAGGCCCCTTCCGGGAGGAGGATCACATCCTCCAGCGGTTCGGGAGGCGCAACGACTTCCCGGGGAGGGGACCGGCGGAGTTCCTCTTCGATTTCGCGGGCCACGCGTTGCACCCCTGCATCCGCTGGGGACTGCTGGAGGACCTCCTTGATCATTTCCCACGCGGCGGTATGCTTCCCGGAGCGGCGATAGGCATCCGAAAGGAGCACCATGGCCCTGAGATCGCTCGGATTGGACTCCACCCGCCTTTCGAGGATCGCTACCGCCTCCTCGTGGCTGCCTCGCTCGATCCGCTCCTGGAGTTCCCTTCCCTCTGCCGGATCGATGCCCGCCTCGCGGCTCCTTCGCAGAATCTCGGCGCGAATCGCTGGCAGCTCCTTCCGCAGGAGCGCAAGAGGCACCCGCTTCAGGGCACAGGCGCCGGGAGCGGTCACCATCGGGAGGTCCACGTCCGACGCGACCCGTTTCTTGTCCAACCCGACTGCCGAGGCGATCGAGGAAAGCGCGAGACCGGGATCGTCGAGGGCAAACCCCATTTCCCGCAACAGGGAAAAGAGACGCTCCTCCACTTCCGGAGGGGTAATTCCCAGCCGTCGGGAAAACATCACCTCCCAGGCGAGCCCCATCGCCACCGCTTCCCCGTGGAGAAGGGCGCCGTAGCCGGAGGACTGCTCCAGGGCGTGCCCGATGGTGTGACCCAGGTTCAGGATGCGGCGGATGGACGATTCCCTTTCGTCCTTCGCCACGATCGACGCCTTGAAAGCAACGGACCGCCGGATAACGTCGTGCCACTCCCGCCCGGACACCGACTTCCACCCCGCGCCATTGGAGCAGAGCGTCTTCCAGAGGACCGCGTCGCCCGCGAGACCGCACTTGACCACTTCGGCCATCCCGGCGCGCAGATTCCGGTCGTCCAGCGTTCGGAGAAAGTTGTGGTCGATGAAAACCGCCCGCGGCTGATGGAACGCCCCCACGAGGTTCTTCCCTTCCGGGAGGTTGAACCCGGTCTTGCCCCCCACGCTGCTGTCCACCTGGGAGATCAGCGTGGTCGGAATCTGAATGTAGGGGAGGCCCCGCAGGTAGGTTGCGGCGGCGAAGCCGGCGAGGTCCCCGACCACCCCGCCGCCGAAGGCAACCACCAATGCATCGCGGTCCGCTTTCCCTCGCGCGAGAAAGGCGTAGATCCCGCGCACCGTTTCCCAGTCTTTCGACTCCTCCCCCGGCTCGATCATGTGGACGTAATGGGGGATCCCGGTAAGCCACCGGCGGATGTCCTCCCCGTAGATCGAGGCGACGTTCCGGTCCGTGATCACGAACACCGAGCCGTCCGGGAAGAAGCGGCAAATCCATTCCTGGAACAGGGAATAGATGTCTTCCCCGAAAAAGATGTCGTACGTCCGCTCGCCCAGTGGGACGGTGAGCATGTCGGAGGTCATCCGCGCCCTCCTTCCCGTCGCGGAACGGGGCGCCGTGCGAGCAGGGCAAGGATGCGATCCGCGATTTCCGGGACGGTGCGGCCGTCCGTTGACACGGTGAAATCGGCCTCCTGGTACGCCGGTCGGCGCCTTTCCATCAATTCCCGCAATTTCTCCGCTTCCTTCTCCACGGGGAACAACGGTCGGGAGCGGTCCCCCGAGAGCCGTTCCAAGACCGATTCGACGGAGACGTCGAGAAAAACGACCGGAGCGTACGCCTTGAGCGCCTGCCGGTTCGCTTCATCGACGAAAGCCCCCCCTCCGGCCGCCACCACACGCCCCGGCGCGGATACCGCATTCCGGATCGCCGCCCTCTCCATTTCGCGGAACCTCCCCTCTCCGCAAGAAGTGAAGATCTCCCCTATGCCCTTACCGGCGGTCTCCTCGATCCGCGCGTCCACGTCGACGAATTCCGCCCCGAGACGTTCCGCCAGGATCTTCCCGACGGAACTCTTTCCCGCCCCCATGAATCCCACGAGCACTGCCTGTCGCAAACGCTTGCCGTCCCATTTCATCGGGCGCCGATGCTGCGCAGGTAATGGACATAATTATATTGGATTTCCCGCATCGAATCGCCACTGAATTTCTCCAGGAAGGCGTCCGCGAGGACGATCCCCACCATCGCCTCCAGAACGACCGAGCACGCCGGAACCGCGCAGACGTCGCTGCGCTCGCGATGAGCCACCGCCTTCTTCCAGGTCCCGATGGCAACCGTGCGCAAGGGCCGGGACTGTGTCGGAATGGGCTTCATCGCGGCGCGCACGAGGACGAGCTCCCCGTCGCTCATCCCCCCCTCCACGCCTCCCGCCCGGTTCGTTCTCCGGTGGAACGGGAGGCAGACCTTTCCCAGCAGGGGGTTGCCGCGCCTTCTTCCGGGAAATATTTCGTCGTGGACCCGGTTGCCCGGAAGGGCGGAGAGCGCAATCCCCCCCCCGATTTCCACCCCCTTGATCGCCGGGATGCTCATCACGGCATAAGCCAGGCGGGCGTCCAGCCTGCGGTCCCAGGAAACGAACGATCCCAACCCCGGAGGAACCCCCTTCGCGATCGCCTCCACGATCCCTCCGGCGGAGGTCCCCGCCTTCCTTGCCCGGTCGATCAGCCGCACCGCGCGCGCCGAGGCAAAGGGATCGCCCATCCGAAGTCCGCTCTTTTCGGCCCGAACCGCGCATTCCCAGCTCCCCTCGACATCCACGGGGACGCAGACCTTCCCGATGGAGAGAACGTGTCCCGCAACGGCGATTCCCACGTCGCGCAGGAAAAGGCGCGCCAGAGCGGCCGCCGCAACGCGTGCCGCGGTCTCCCTCGCGCTTGCCCGCTCCAGCACGTTGCGGACGTCCCTGTGTCCGTATTTCAGTACGCCCGCGAGATCGGCGTGCCCCGGCCGGGTGGTCGTCAGCGGCGGAACCCCTGCCCCCGTCCCCTCCTGAGCCATTTTTTCCCGCCAGTTCACCCAGTCCCGGTTTCGGATCAGCAGGGCGACGGGCCCCCCCAGCGTTTTTCCGAACCGCACGCCGGACAGGATCTCCGCCTCGTCCCTCTCGATCTTCATCCGGTCCCCGCGCCCGTATCCCAACTGGCGCCGCGCGAGTTCCCTGTTGACGTCCTCCGCGCACACGCTCACGCCGGCGGGAAGCCCTTCCACGATGACCAGAAGCGCCGGCCCGTGGGTCTCGCCCGCGGTATGGAAATTCAGCCTTCCGATGGGGTCGCCCTCCTCCAAAAATAAGGAGCACCCGGTCCCCTGCGACCAGGTGCTCCGGTGGAAATCCGGTTATGAACGGTTCAGGATGCCTTGGCCTGCGCGGCCTCCTGTCTCAGGATCTTCGGAGTGATGAAGATCAGCAGCTCCCTGTTGGTCGACTGGCTTGCGTCGCTGCGGAACAAATATCCCAGGATCGGTATCTTGGAAAGCCAGGGGATGCCCGACTCGGTTTCCTTGCGGCTGATCTGGAGGATCCCGCCGATGACTGCGGTTTCGCCGTCCCGGACCAGCACTTCCGTGGTGGCTTTCTTCTTGTTGATCGCGGGCTGGCCGGACGCCCCGACGTCGCCCTGCGAGTCGTTCTTCGCCTCCAGTTTCATGATCACGCCTCCGTCGGGCGTGATGTGAGGCGTCACCTTCAGGCTCAGGGTGGCGTCGATGAACTGGGTGTTCGTGCCGGAGGCCGAAACCGTGGAGTAGGGGATCTGGGTCCCCTGCTCGATCGTGGCTTCCTTGTTGTCGATGGTGATCACCTTGGGGGAGGAGATCACCCTCCCCTTGTTGGACGCCTCCAACGCCGATAGCGACAGGTCCAGCCGCAGGTTATCCCTGAGGATGCCGAAACTGATCCCTCCGCCGGCGCCCAGCCCGACCTTGGCCGGAAGGTTCACGGCAAAGTTGGGGACAGGCGACGTGGACGTGAACGGTACCAGGCCCGTGTTGGCCACCGGATTCCCCGGCAGGGATGCACCGCTGGAATCCTGGATCCCGGAAACCCCGAGCTTCGATCTGCCGGAAGTGCCGCTATACGACCCTCCCCACTGCACACCCAGTTCCCGGGAGAACGACGTGTCGACTTCGACGATCCTGGCCTCGATCAGGACTTGCGGGGTTGCGGTATCGAGCTTGGCGATCAGCGCCCTGGCTTCCTCGACATTCCGGTGAAGGTCCCGGATCACGATCGTGTTGGTCCGTTCGTCGATCTGGACCTTTCCGCCCTCGGACAGCAGGTCCTTGATTTTCGACTGAAGGTCCGAGGCCTTGGTATAGCTTACAGGCAGGGTTACCGTCACCGCTTCCAGCGATGCCTTGAGCTTTTCCACCTCTTTCTGTGAGTCCAGCCGGGCTCTCTCCTCCGACCGCAACGAGGCGAGGGGGGCGATCCGGATTACGTTGCCTTCCTGCTTGGCTCCGAGCGACTTCGCCTGCAGGACGAGATCCAGCGCCTGGTCCCAGGGGACGTTGATCAGTCGCAGGGTGACCTTCCCCTTGACGTCGTCCGAGGTGATGATGTTGAGATTGCTCACCTCCGCAAGGATGCGGAAAATATTCTGGAGATCCGCATCCTTGAAGTCCAGGGAGATTCTCTGCCCGATATATTTCCGCTGGGTCTCCGAGCTGCCCATCAGGAACCCCAGCTGCTGTGCGCTTCCGGACGGGCCGTTCAACTTCTCGCCGCTCGCCGGCTCGGCCGCCGGAGCTGCCTTCGCCTCCGTTATCTTGGCCACTACCTGGCCTTGCGCCTCACCGGACACCTTCTTCGGGAAGGAGACCACGACGGCATCCCCGCGATTTTCGATCGTGTATTGCGAACCCGCCGCGAACGCCACGGCAACGGTTACGCCTTTCTTGCCCGCCGCAGGAGCGATCCGGGTCACCGGGATGCCGAGTTTCCGGGCGTCGATCGCCCTCAGCAGCCCCTTCTCCGCCGAGGCCCCTGGGAAAACCAGCGCAACGCTTCCCGTCTTCTTCTCGACCTGGGGATTCACCACCCCGCCGGAGGTCGTAATCACCACGTTGGAGACGTCGGGCAGATCCTCCAGGTCGATCCCCACGACGGCCGCTCCCTTCGCGGCAGGCCTCCCCTCCTCAACGCGGTCCATGCTGGTCACTTTCTCTTCCTGCCCGCCTCCAACGGAAAGCACGAGCTTCCCACCCTCCGCGGTCACGAGGAACGGCAGCGGGCGGTCCTCCGGGGTTTCCACCAGGATCCGGAGCTTGTTTTCCTGCTGCGACAGCTTCACCGTCTTCACCTGGGGCGTGTTGACGGGAAACTCCGACGCAACCGCGCCCTGCGATACCCCCCACACGTCGACGACGATGCGGAACGGGTCGTTGAGCTTGAAGGAATTGTAACTCTCGATCTTCCCCTCGACGCTGGCTTCTATATTGGTGTAGTACGGCGTCTTGGAGACGGTCACCTCCTTGACGCTCCCGCCGGGGATGACCGGTGCCTCCTTTTCGGCGGCCGGAAGCAAGGACGGGGCCGCCGCCGCTATCACCAGCAGGAGCAGGGCGGCCGGCCAGGCCGGGTATCGCTTGTGTGCCCGCATCCCCCGGAACAGGTTCATCGTCATTTTCCTCCCGCATTCTGTAGCTTCATGGAACTTTCCCGCACGACCTTCCCGCCCGTGTAGTCATTGAAGTCTTCCTTCACGAGGATTTCACCGTCCGTTACACGCGTGACGGTGCCCCCACCGCGCCCGATCTTCGTCCCCACGGTCACCGTGTACCCCTTCCCCTCTGCGTCCTCGACGAGGGCGTAGGCCCCCTTCGGCCCCCAGATCACCCCGACGAACTTCAGCTCTCCGAGATCGTAACGCTGCAGGGGAGGAACGCCGTCGATCCCGACGCCGACCGATTTCTGCTCGACCTTCAGGAAGGGAACAAAGGGATCCCGTTTCCCCGCCGGGTTGTAGAAAACCGTTGCCGACGGCTTTGCCGCCTGGGCATCCCCCGGTTTCATGCCTTCCGCGGTTTTGGCCTGTTCCTTCGGTACGACTTTCTTCACCACCGGCTGGGGAGGGGGCTCCACCTTCGAGCAGCCGGCGATCCCTCCCGCCAGCGGGGCAATCGCCAGGAGCAGGATCAGCAAGTACCGCTCGATCGTCCGCGTCATTTCGACTTTCCTTTTTCGGCCCCGGCGGCTTCCTGTTTCGTTTGCTCCAGGAACCGGTACGTGGTTGCGGTGCAGCTGACGTTGACCTGCATGCGGTTTTCGCCTCCCGCCTTCGGGTTGGAAAACGCGATGTCCGAGAGGTTCACGATGCGCGGGAGTTGGCTGACCTTGTCGGCGAAGAGAACGAAACTGTGATAATCCCCGTTGACGGCGATCGAAACCGGAATCTGCGCGTAGAAATCCTTCCGGCCCTCCGCCCCGGGGGCGAATTTCAGGAATTCCAGGCCGGACTCCTTCCCCAGCTCCGTGATGTTCTTCAACAGGCTGGGGATTTCCGCGGAATCGGGAAGCTGCTCGAGCAGGAGGTTCAGCTGCTCCTCCAGCCGGCGGACCTCCGCCTTGAAGGCGGGCAGGTTCTGGGCGATCGCGGCCTGCGTCTTGATCTCATGCTCCAGTTCCCCAAGCTTCTTCTCCAGACTGGCAATCTGCACCGCGGTTGCGTTGTAATAAAGATAGTAATATCCGACGACCACCAGGAGGCACATCAGCACCACCAGGAAGGCCTTCTGTTTCGGCGGGACCCGGCCCAGATCTCCCAGTTTCAGCGCCATCCCGTCACCTCGCTCACGCGCCCCGTCCGTCGGGGATTGTCTGGAACGTCAAGTTGAACTTCATCAGCTTGACGCCCATCACCGTCGTCTGCTCCGCCGATCCCAGTTCCACTCTCTGGAAGCGCCCGCTCTGGCCCAGCGCGGTCATGAAATTGGCGATGGTATGGTTGTTCAAGGCCACCCCGGAGAGGGAGATCCTGTCGCTCCTGACGGCCAGCTGATCGATCCAGCACTTATCGGGGATGGAGGCCGAAATTCCCTCGAACACCTTCACGGGGAGCGTCCGACCGTTCTGAAGGTTCGAGATGATGTCCACTTTTTGCTGCAGCTCCGCCTTCCGCAGCTTGAACTTCTCGACTTCTCCGATCTCTTTTTTCAACCGCGCGATTTCGGTGGTAGCCTTCTGGATGTTCGACTGGAGCGTCTCGATCCGGTTGGAGAGCATCCGGTGATACGCAAACACCACCGCGAGGACCAACAGGGGGATGAGAAGAAAGAGAAAATTGAGGTTCAGCTCCTTGCGCTTCTTTCTCTTGCCGCGGATCAGGTTAATCCGGATCATCGGCGGTCCTCCAGGTTCCGCAGCGCGAGACCGATGGCAACCGTCGCGGCCGTGGTGTATTGGGAAACCACCGTCGGGTCCACCGCGTGTTCATCCACCGAAAGACCCTCGAAGGGGTTGAAGAGCTCCACCTCGACGCCAATCTTCTCTCCCATCATTTCCTTCAGGAACATGGATTTTGCGGCGCCTCCAGTGAGGTACACCTTCGTGACGAGCCGGTCCGGGTACGTGGCCGAGAAGAAATTGTAGGAGCGCTGGGCCTCCGTGGCGAGAATGCTGGAAACGGTCTTCATGACCTCGGTGAGCTTCTCGGCGCGGTCGCCGGCGTCCTTCGCGCCCACCTTGAGCGATTCCGCCGTTTCGAAGCTGACGGCAAGCTGCTTCTGGATCTCCGAGGTGTACATCCCCCCTCCCATCGGCACGTCGCGGGTGAAGAGCGGCACCCCGGTGTGGAGGATATTGACGTTCATGAAGGAGGCCCCCACGTTGATCACCATGGGAACCTGCTCGTCGGAAACGGGATGGCAAAACTCGAAGGCGTTCCCCGCCGCGATGGAATCGATGTCGACGATCGCCGGCGAGAGGCCGGCATCCTTGACGACGGAGATGTAGTCGTTCACCAGGTCGGTCTTCACCGCCACCAGGAGGACGTCCATCTTTGCGGGATCTTCCTTGAGCGGTCCGATCACCTGGAAATCGATCTTCACGTCCTTGATGTCGAAGGGGATGTACTGCTCGACCTCCCACTGGATCGACTCTTCCAGCTCCTCCGGAGTCGTCGTGGGGAGGACGACCTTCTTGATGATCACCGAATGGCCGGAGAGGGAGGTGGCCACCTCCTTTTCCCGGACTTTCAGCTCCCGGAGGGCCGTCTTGATTCCATCGATCACCGAGGCATGGTCCATGATGGCCCCGTCCACGATGGCGTCCGGCGGAAGGGGGAAGACCCCGAACTTCTTGACGCCGTACTCGCCCCCCGATGTCTTGACATACGCGAGCTTGATCGAACTGGACCCGATGTCGAGGCCGATCAGCTCTTTCGATCCGAAGAGTCCCATCGCCGCACCCGGCCTTTTTAGTCGTCTTTGAGGAACACCTTGTCCCGATCGGAAAGTTGAAGCCCGAGAGAAAGGATGATTTTCCGTTTCGTGTCCATCCGGCACGTCATCCCCTTCTCCACGCGGTCGATGGTCAGGACCGACAGCCCCGCCCGCCGCGCCAGTTCCGCTTTGCTCATCAAGAGCCCTTCCCGGATCTTTCGGACATTATTGCCTTCGACTTTAATCTTCGTCGTCTTCCGCTCCTTCGTCATTACCACAGAATCCCCCACCCGAAACACCAAGTAATATCACCCGCAATACTGTACCTGGAGCAAATCATACCGTCCCATAAATTTATGTCAAGCTATTTTTAACTGAACATTAAAGGTACATAATTATACTAAATTATCATCAATTCAGGCCGTACGCTTTCGCCTTGTACAGGAGTGCGGGATGACTGATTCCGAGCAGTTCCGCCGCCTTCGGCCGGCTCCCGCCGGTCCGCTCCAAGGCGATCCGGATCATCTGCTTTTCCACCTCCCTCACGGCTTCCTTGAGGTCCGGCCGGTCCGGGGAAACGGGGATCCGGACCAGAAGCCGGGGGGCATCCCTCCCCCCTCTCCCCTCGTCTCCCGCCGTGCCCCGCTTCCATGCGGAAAGCAGTTCTTCCCGGGATATCTCCCGCCCTTCCCCGAGGAGGACGCAACGTTCGATCAAGTTTTCCAGCTCCCGGACGTTCCCCCGCCAGTCGTGCGCCATGAGGACCTCCTGCGCGGAAGGCGGCAGGCGCATCTCCGGTTTCCGGAATTTCCTGCAGAAACCGTCCAGAAAATGCTGGGAAAGCAAGGGAATGTCCTCCCGCCGATCCCGGAGGGGAGGCACGTGGATCCGGATGACGTTCAACCGGTAAAACAGGTCCTCGCGGAACCTTCCGCCCGCCACCTCCTCCTCCAGCTCCCTCGCCGTGGCGGCGACGATCCGGACGATGACGCGCCGGGTCTCGGTGTCCCCCAGCCGGCGAAATTCCCCTTCCTGAAGGAAGCGGAGCAGCTTCGTCTGCACCAGAACCGGAAGTTCCCCGATCTCGTCCAGAAACAACGTGCCTCCTCCCGCCTCCTCGAGCAGCCCGGCCCGGTCCGACTTCGCCTCCGTGAACGCCCCCTTCTTGTATCCGAACAGCTCGCTCTCCAGCAGGGTTTCGGGGATCGCACCGCAGTTGATGGCGACGAACGGCTTCCCCTTGCGCCGCCCTCCGTAATGGAGCATGCGGGCCACCAGCTCCTTGCCCGTGCCGCTCTCACCGGTGACCAGGACCGTCGAATCGTAATCCTTCACCTTTTCCACCATCCGGACGACCCCTTCCATGGCGGGGCTCGCGAACAGGAGGTCCTCGGGCCGGAACGCCTTCTCGACCTCGCTGCGGAGGTACTCGTTCTCCTTCCTGAGGGTTTCGCGCTCCTGGCCTTTCCGGAGGGTCAGCAGGATCTCGTCGCTCATGAACGGTTTGGAGATGTAGTCGTACGCCCCCAGCTTCATCGCCTCGACGGCGGTCTCCACCGTGCCGAAGGCCGACATCATGATGACGGTCCCCGGGATCTTCCGCGCCGTCATCTCCCGGAGCAGATCGAGCCCGCCCATCTCCGGCATCCGGATGTCGCACAGGATGAAGTCGTACCGACCCTTATCGAGCGCCTTGAGCGCTTCCCTGCCGTTCCCGGCCTGCGCCACGATGTACCCTTCCGCGGAAAGGATCTTCCCGAGCACGTCGCGCATGCCTGCCTCGTCATCGACCACCAGGATCCGTTCAGCCATTCGGCCCCTCCTCCCCTGCGTCGACCTGCGGAATCTCCCGGCAGGCGGGAAGGATCACCGTGAAGATCGATCCCTTCCCCTCCTCGCTTTCGGCCAGGATCTCTCCGCCAGCTCCCTCCACGATGGCCCGGGAAACCGACAGACCGAGACCGGTCCCCTTCCCGGGCTCCTTGGTTGTGAAGAAGGGGTCGAAGATGTTCTTCAGGTCCTCCGGCCGGATCCCGCGGCCCGTGTCCGAAATGGAAATCGCCACCCCCCTCGTCGGGATCTTTCCTTTTCCTCCACGGAGCGGGACGACGTCCACCCACGGCGGATCGGACGCCCGCCTCCGGACAAACCGCGCCGGCGGCGGGACCCAGGGATCCGCCAGGCAGGTTCGGACACGGATCGACCCGCTGGTTTCCATGGCATCCACGGAATTGATCAACAGGTTCAGCAGCACCTGCTGGAGCCGGCCTCCCGCGAGGCGGGCTCTTCCTGCCTCCCCGTACTCGACGAGAACTTCGATCTCGCGGAACATCCTCCGGAAGGAGAGCAGCTCCACGGTTTCGCGGACGACGGCGTTGACATCGGCGTCTTCCCCCTCCCTGCCCGCCGGCGCCGCCACGGACAACAGCCCGCGAACGATGTTCTCGATCTTCCGGGTCTCCTCCACGATCTTGTCCAGGCACTCGTCCTGCTCCGCGCGGGAGGAAGCCGTTTTCCGGAGGTACTCCGCGTACCCGCGGATGGCCATCAGCGGGTTCCCCACCTCGTGCGCAACTCCTGCAGCCAGGCGCCCGACGGTGGCAAGCTTTTCCGACCGGAACGTATCCTGCTCGGCCTGCCGCACCTTCTCCTGGGCCGATAGCATCGCGGCGACCATCCGGTTGAACGAAGCGCCGAGCTGTCCCAGCTCGTTTCCGGGAGACTCGTCCGCCCGCAGGAGATAGTCTCCCTCCGCGATTTTTTCGGAGACGGCCGCCAGGCGCCGGATGGGGCGTGCAACCGACCGGTCCATCAGGAAAGCTCCGAACAGGACCATGACGATGACGTCCGTCCCCACCAGAATGCCGGCCACCTGGACAAGATGCCGGGCTTCCTTCTCGATCCCGGGAGAGAAAAACCGGACCCGGATCCCCTTGGATCCTTCCACGCTCCCGGAAAGCGGCAGCGTCACATCGACGGCCGGATGGAAGGACAGGACGCCGCCCGATTTTTCCCCCGCGGGCTCCACCAGCGGCTGATCCGCGGAGGGGGCCTCGGGGAGCAGCGTCACGCCCTGGATGTAGGGGAAGGAGCGTGGATCCTCTCCCCTCTCCACCGCGCTGCGGACGGCGTATGCCACCGAGACGGCCGCCTCTGCCTGGCGTCGTTCCATACTTATTCCGATGGCTTTCAGGGCAAAAACCGCCAGGAGGGAAAGGGAGGCTACGGCGATCAACGTCAGCTGGATGACGACTCCGGCACGAACCGAGATATCCTTTTTCATGTAGAAAAGCTCCAGAAGGCCTCCCCGAGGAAGCGGGCGATCAACGCGGCGGCGCAGAGATAGGGCCCGAAGGGAATCGCGGTCTTCAACCCTTCCTTGCCTTTCCGCATGGCGAACAGGCCTCCCGCGACCCCCAGGATCGATCCCCAGAAGATGGTGAGCAGCGCGCCTTTCCAGCCGAGGAAGGCGCCGATCATGGCGATCAGCTTGACGTCGCCCCCCCCCATCCCCTCCCTCCCCGTGATCTTTTCGTAGGCGGCTGCAGTCCCGTAGAGCACTCCTCCCCCCAAGACGGCGCCAATGAGGCTCCCCTTCCAGTCTCCCCCCGGGAGGAACGAGAGAAGAAGCCCGGCCGCCAGACCCACGATGGACAGTTCATCGGGAATGATCCGGTGATCGATGTCGATGGAGGTGATCGGGACCAGGAAGGAAAAAAAAACCAGGTCCCGGAGGAGAGGAATCCCGACACCGTCCAACCCGGTGAAGATCGCATACCCGGCCCCGGTCAACGCCTCCACACCCGGATACCGCAGCGAGATCCTGCCGCCGCACCCGTTGCACCTTCCCCCAAGAAAGAAAAAACTCAGGAGGGGGATGTTCTCCCACGGGGGGATGGGCCGTCCGCAGGAAGGGCAGCGCGAACCGGGGCGCACGATCGACTCACCCCGGGGAAGGCGATGGATGAGCACGTTGAAGAAGCTGCCCATGCATGCCCCGAAAAGGAATGCCCCGGCGAGTAGGGTGGCCCCGCCGGGAATCCCGCTTCCCGACATCACTTGAAGTCCTTGCGGGAAAAGAGAAGGCACGCCAGGATGAGCACCCCGGCGCTGTAAAGGACGAGGTAGCCGGCGGCGAGTCCCGGAACGGCGAACGATCGCGCCCCGCCGTAGACGACCTCGTTCTTCCAGTTGAAATTCTCCAGGTTCGGCAGGAGGTAGAACAGGGCCCGGCTGCCCCACCGCACCGCCGCCGCATGCGACCGGTCCCCCAGGACATAGAGGTAGTTCGTCACGTGCCCGACGAGGAACAGGGAGATGGTGAAAATGGCGCTCAGGACCGGGGTGGTGAAGGTTGAAAAGAGAGTGGCCAGGCACGTCAGCAGAACCAGCTCCATGAAGATCCCCGCGGAGGCGACGAAGATGCCGGGCTCCACCCTCCCCCCGTACCGGTACGCCAGGTGCACGAGGAACAGGACCGTCGCCATCGCAAGCGTCGTGAGGGCCAGCGTGAAGTTCAGGCCGAGCGTCTTGCCCAAGATGAACTCGAAGCGCCGCACCGGCTTGGAGAGGATGAGGTAGATGGTCTTGCGGTCCACCTCGTTGCTGACCAGCGTGATCCCGAGGAAGACCGCCATGATGACACCGAACACGTGGATGCTGGCCAGCCCCATGTCGGCGATGATCCGGGTGAAATCTCCGATGGAGAGGTCGGCGAGGAAGAAGGTCGTGCCGATGACGAAGAGAGCGAAGGCCAGGATCGCGTAGAGGATCTTGTTCCGGATCGTCTCCCGGAAGGTGTTGGCGGCGATGGAGAGGACCCTGCGGACCACGTCAGGCCTCTTTCCCTTCCGCGTCGGCATCCCCCACCCGCTCCAGGAAAATCTCCTCGAGTCCCTTCTTCACGGGGACGCAGGAGAGCACCGCGCATCCCTCCCGGAGGAGGCTCCCCATCCAAAGGTTGGCCTTCTCGCTGCCGGGCGCCCGCAGCACGAGAAGATCCCCCTGCGCGTACCCGGCGTCCGGGGGAATCCCCGCCGCCGCGAGACGGTCCTTTGCCAGGGCCGGCGAGACGACCAGCTCGATGTAGAGAGTCTCCGCCCCGATCAGTTCCTCCACCCGGCCCTCCGCCACCTTCCTCCCCTTGTGCAGCATGATGACCCGGTCGCAAAGCGCCTCCACGTCGGAAAGGATGTGGGAGCTGAAGAACACGGTTTTTCCCGCCGCCTTGAGCTCCCGGATGAGGCCGCGCACTTCCATCCTGCCCATGGGGTCCAGCCCGGACATCGGCTCGTCGAGGATCACGAGTTCCGGGTCGTGCAGCAGCGCCTGGGCCAGCCCCAGCCGCTGCATCATCCCCTTCGAGTATTTCCGGATTGCGGTTTCCCGGGCCCCCGAAAGCCCGACCCGGGAGAGGAGCTCCGAAGAGCGGGACTCCGTCTCCCCGCGCGGCATCCCGCACAGCTGCCCGCACAGGTGCAGGAACTCTCCGCCCGTGAGGTACTCGTAGAAGTAGGGCTGCTCCGGCATGAAGCCGATGCGGCGGCGGAACTCTTTCCTACCCTGGATGTCCTCCCCGAACAGGGTCACTTTCCCCGCGTCCGGGAAGGCCAGCCGGTTCAGGATCTTGAACGTGGTGGTCTTCCCGGCGCCGTTGGGACCCAGGAATCCCACGATCTCGTTCTCGTGGACTTCGCAGGAGAGGTCCGACAGCACACGGACGGGCTTTCTCCAGAAGCCCGTCGGGTAGGACTTCGTGAGCCCCTCGATGGCGAGGATCCGGCGATCGCCCTTCATCGCGTCCGAAACACCCGCAACCGCTGCGCAACCCGGTCGCTGCGCACCTTTCCTCCCCTCTCCAGCAGGTATCTTCCGCCGTTGGGTTCCGCAGGGACCGCCGCGAGGATTCCCTCCCGGACGAGATCGGCCAGATTTTCCGGTACGGTTCCCGTCTTCCGGCGATATCGTTCCACGGCGCTCTCCAGGATCTGAAGATCCCGCTCGACGGCGACTTCCCGGATCCTTCGCTCCAGCACCGACCGCCGCGCGGGGTCGTTCTCCTGCCGGGCGATCGTCTCCAGCAGGGCCATCGCAGTCTCCGGTTTCCTCGCCTCCGACAGCATCCGGGACGCGAGTCCCGGCAGGTAGGCCGGGCTCCCGGGCAACCGCGCCGCCTCCGCCATTGCCGCTCCCGCCTTTTCCGGGTCGCCAACGGAAAAGTAGTGGGTGAACCCCATGTAGAAGGGAAAACGCCAGTCGGCAGGGTGGTGCGTCTTTCCGCGATCGAAAACCCGCAACGCCTCTCCCGCGTGGAGCGGCGATTCCCCCAGGACCAGTCCGCCCAGGAGATAGGGAATTTCGAATTTCGGGTCGAAGTTCGCCACGACGTTCAGAAGTTGATAAAGCCGGTCGTAATCCGCCGGGGTCATCTTCAGGTTCCCCGACACCTGGACCGCCTCCAGCCAGACAACGTCGGCCAGAAAATTTTGGAACCCGAAGGAGAAGGACGGTCGTTTGCTGACCGCCGCGAGCAGGCCCGGCCTCTCCCGCCCCTCCCTGCCGGTCTCCGACAAAGGACGCTCCAGAAGCAACCTCCAGGAGAAACCCATGGAAACCAGGAGGGCGAGAACGGCCGCCCCGCCCCACACTCCCCTAGTGGACACGCTCAATCCTTCAGAAACCTCTCCCTCCGTGTCCCGGGCATGCCCTGTCATCGATCCTCACCCGGTCCTTTTCGCGGAATCGCCCTGCGGCGTCCGCCCCGGGGATACGATACAGTGGCTTCCCGCGATTCGCAAGATCGTCCCGGAAAAACACCAAGGGGCGCCGAAGCGCCCCCTGTTTCCCCATACCCGGGGATTCGTTCCTGTGTTCCGATTAGGTTCCGTCAGCCGACCAGACAAGGATCCGCTTCTCGTTGATATACCAGCCATCCATTGTCGCGCTGTTACTGATTTTCCCGCTGGCGCCGGCGGTGAAGGTGAAGGGAGACGTAACTGTATATCCTATAGTTGGCGTCCCACTGATCAGCACCCCGTTGTCCATTGCGTTGTTCAGGTTTGCGGCCCACGAAGCTTCCGTGTATCCCGCGGTCGCGGCTCCCACATTCACGTTGTCTCCGGCGAGAACCCAGGTGCCCACCGAAAAGTGATACCTGGGAGTGCCCGAGGGCGACCAATTGATCTGTGGGAAATTGCCGTACATGTTTTGCTCGCCGAAGTAGGCCAGCTCTCCGGTAAAGATCGCACCGAGGTTCGTCTTGGCCTCCGACTGTTTCGACTTCGCCTGGAACTTGAGGAAGTTCGGGATGGCGATAGCCGCGAGGATACCGATGATCGCGACGACGATCATCAGCTCGATCAGGGTGAATCCCTTTTTTCCTTTCAACATGGTTTTCTCCTTTCCCTTGCGGGTTATAATTTTTCTAACCTCAACAAAAGCAACTCTCGTGCCACACTCACGAAGCGAGGTCGTCGACGTCGTTAACCAGGTTATTCCGTTCGTCGATGTGCCAGACGTCGACCGTTGCGTCGGAATCGATATTGCCCCACCCGTAGGCGGCGAACGCGTTGTCATTTGCGAACGGAACCGCGGCGGCCGGCATCGGATTCGCGGCGACGGACAAGCCTTCGGTCCCCGCCCCCAGCGAGAAGGTATAGTAATAAATCGCGCCAACGGGTTTCCAGCGTATCGAATTGAAATCACTATTGAAAACGTTCCTTTCGCCGCACCATGAGACCTCGGCCTTGAAGATTGCCTCAAGGTTGTATTTCACCTCGGCACGGCGGGTCTTGCCGACGAATTTCAGGTAATTGGGGATCGCGATCGCCGCCAGGAGGGCAACGACGGCCACGACGAGCATCAACTCGATCAGCGTGAACCCACTGTTTTCCTTCATGATTCTACCGACCCTTCGGGATTCCGGCGATTTACGGGGAAAAAGTCTAGCAGAATCCGTGCCTTTACTCGATTCCGTGCTTGTCGAGGCGGTAACGCATGGAACGGAAGGAAATATTCAGGAGTTTTGCGGCCTCGGTCCTGTTCCCCCCGGCGCGCTCAAGCGCTTTCAGGAGGAGCTCTTTTTCCAACCGGTCGACCAGGGCATCCAGGGATGTCCCTTCAACGTCGAAAATTTCCGGGTAGAGGGGGACGATCCCCTCGCGGGAACTGTCAATTTTTGTCACATTTGGGGGGAGGGATGCCACGGATATGACGTCTTTTGTCTCTATAATTGTCGCCCGCTCCATAATGTTTTCCAGCTCCCGCACGTTCCCCGGGTAGTCGTAGGCCAGAAGCGCCCGCATCGCCTCGCCGTCGATCCGCGAGATCGTCTTCTCCATCTGTTTTGCGAATTTTCCGAGGAAGTGCATCGCCAGGGGGAGGATGTCCTCCCTCCGCTCCCGCAGGGGGGGGACGACGATCTGGATGACGTGAAGCCGGAAGTAGAGGTCGTCCCGGAAACGCCCGGCCTTCATCTCCTCCTCGAGATCCCGCTTGGAGGCGCACACGATCCGCACGTCGATGGAGAGGTCCTCGTTTCCGCCGATCCTCCGGAACGACCGCTCCTGGATCGCGCGCAGCAGCTTGCTCTGCATGCTCGACGGGATCTCGCCTACTTCGTCCAGGAACAGCGTCCCCCGGTGAGCGGCCTCGAAAAGCCCCCGCTTCGTCTGGACCGCGCCGGTGAACGCCCCCCGCATGTGCCCGAACAGCTCGCTCTCCATCAGCGTTTCGGGTATCGCCGCGCAGTTGATCGCGACGAACGGGGCGTCCTTCCGTTCGCTCCGGGAGTGCAGCGCGGAGGCGATCAGCTCCTTCCCGGTTCCGCTCTCCCCCAGGATCATCACGTTGGCGTTGGTGGGGGCGACCCGGTCGACCAGCTCGTAGACCTTGAGCATCGCCTCGCTGCGGCCGACGATCCCCTCGAAGGAGGACTTCCCCTGGACCTCCTCTCGAAGGGCCCTTCGCCGCTCCACGGCAACATCCTTGGTGGCCAGCGCTCCCTGGATGAGGTTGCGCAGGTCCTGATTGCCGAACGGCTTGACGATGTAGTTGTAGGCGCCCTGCTTGATGGCTTCGACCGCCCCCTCGATCGTGGCGTAGGCGGTCATCACGATCACTTGCGTGGAAGGTGTCCTCTGGATCGCCGCGCGGATGACCTTGAGGCCGTCGTCCGGCGCAGTCATCCGCATGTCCGTGAGGACGAGATCGAAGACGTTTTCGCCGATGGCCTTCTCGGCATCCGCAAGGGAGGCGGCCACGTCCACCCTGTATCCTTCCTTTTGCAGGAAGATCTTTAAGAATTGCCGGAGGCTCTGCTCGTCATCGACAACGAGGATGCAGGCTTTCAACCGTTTACCCCGCCGCGTTCCATGCGTCCTCCGGCTTCTTCCCCTTGCACCCCTTGCGCGCGCAAACGATTTCGGTCTTTCCTCCCTTTCGCACCTTCTCCGCCATCGCGGTGTAGCCGCACGCCGGGCACGTCTCGGGGAGAAGACGGCTCCACGAGGCGAACCGGCATTCGGGAAAGCGGGAGCAGCTGTAGAAGAATTTCCCCATCCGGGATGTCCGCTCGACGATCTCTCCTTCCCGGCACTCCGGGCACGTCATCCCGATGGCGTACGGCCGGCTGTTCCGGCACTCGGGATACCCCGAGCAGGCGATGTATCGGGCCCCCTTCCATTTCCGGACCACCATCGGCTTCCCGCACTTGTCGCACGCGGCTCCCGCCTCCTCGTCGGGGAGCAGCTCGACCTTCCCCTCCGCGGTCTCCCGGAAGTTGGCGGTGTTGCGGCATTCCGGGTAGTTCCGGCAGGCAAGGAACCTCCCCGCGCGCCCGAACCGGATGACCATCTCCCCGCCGCACGCGGAACAGGCGATTCCCGTGGCGATCAGCTCGTCCTTCACCTTGGGCATCGAGAGCTTGGCGCGCTCGAGTTCCTCCGAAAACGGCTGGTAGAAACCCTCCAGCGCCAGGGAAAACTCGCGCTCGCCTTCCTCGATCTGGTCGAGTTCCTCCTCCATCTGCGCGGTGAATGCCACATCCATGACCTTGGGAAAGCTCTCCTCCAGGAGACCGGTCACGACCCGGCCGAGCTCCGTCGGCTGAAACTTTCCCTCTTCGAGCCGGACATATCCGCGATCCTTGATCGTCTTGACGATCGCCGCGTACGTGGAAGGCCGTCCGATCCCCTGCTCCTCCAGCTCCTTGATCAGCGAGCTCTCCGAGAAGCGCGGGGGGGGCTGGGTGAAGTGCTGGGCCCCGACCAGCTCGTTTTGCTCCAGCCGTTCCCCTTCCGCAAGGAGAGGAAGGAGGTTCCCGTCCTCCTTCGCTTCCGCCGCGTCCCCGTTCTCGCCTCCTTTGTCGCCGGAGGCATCCCTCCCGGTGGACCCGGAACCGTTCTGCCGTGCGTTGCCGTTGCCCCCATCCTGGTACACCTCGAGGTATCCCGGGAATCGGGGCACCGATCCCGTGGCGCGGAACAGGTACCCTTCCGCAGGTCCCCCGGAAGGATCGCAGAGGATATCGATCGTCGTCTGCTCGAATTCCGCCGGCGCCATCTGGGAGGCCACGAAACGGTTCCAGATGAGGGAGTAGAGCCGGTACTGGTCCCGGGACAGGATCGGCTTGAGCTTCCCGGGAGAAAGCTCCACCGATGTGGGCCGGATCGCCTCATGGGCGTCCTGGGAGGTCTTCCGGTTCCGGTAGGCGTTGGGCGCCTCGGGAAGGTAGGCCTCCCCGTGGGTTGCCCGGATATGGGCCCTCACGGCTTCAAGAGCCTCTTCCGCCACGCGCACGGAGTCGGTCCGCATGTACGTGATGAGACCGACGAGGCCGGCCCCCGGTAGGTCGACCCCCTCGTAAAGGGACTGGGCCACCATCATCGTCTTGTACGGGGGCATCCGGAGGGCTCTTGCCGCCTCCTGCTGGAGCTTGGAGGTGGTGAACGGGGCCGGTGCCGACCGGCGCCGCAGTTTTTTCCGGATCTCCCGCACCACGAAGGGTCCGCTTTCCACGGCCTTCCGCAGGACAAGCGTCTCCTGCTCCGTACGGAGCCGCACCTTTTCACCGCCGGCTTCCACCAGTTTCGCAAGGAAGGACGGCAGAACGCTCCCCGTCAGGCGGGCGGATAACGACCAGTACTCCTCCGGGACAAAAGACCCGATTCCCCGCTCCCGGACACACACGATCTTCACGGCCACCGACTGCACCCTTCCCGCCGAAAGGCCGCGCCGGACCTTGGACCACAGAAGCGGGCTCAGCGTGTATCCCACGAGCCGGTCGAGGATGCGCCGGGCCTGCTGGGAATCGAACTTGCTCCTGTCGAGGGGACGGGGATCCGCCATCCCTTGCGTGATCCCTTTCCGGGTGATTTCGTGGAAGAGAACGCGGCGGATTTCCGGATGCGGCTTCGGCTCCGCCTTCGCCTTTACCTTTACCTTCCCCTTTACCTTTCCCTTCTTCTTTTTCCCGTTGTCGGCCTGAATCGCATCGGCAATGTGCCAGGCGATCGCCTCCCCTTCGCGGTCGGGGTCGGGGGCGAGGTATACGGCTTTCGAGGCGCGCGCCGCCTCGACGATCTCCCCGAGCACCTTCTTCCGTTCCTTGATGACGACGTAGGTGGGGGCAAACCCGTTTTCGACGTCCACGCCCAGGCGGCTCTTGGGGAGATCCTTGACGTGCCCCATGGAAGAGAGAACCTGGTACCCCTTCCCGAGAATCTTCTGTATCGTCTTCGCCTTGGCAGGAGACTCGACGACGACTAGCGACTTGACCATCCTTCCTCCGGAACGCAAACGGGGGCCGACCCCCTAGGGTTTGGACATTTTTTTATAATAGTCCCCCGCCCTTCTTTCAAGCAATTTCCTGAACTCCATTTCCAGGAGGGCGGGAAGCAGCTCCTGCGGGGGGATGTCGAGAGCATCCGCAATTTCGCCGACGTGGCGCGGCATCGAGAGGAATTCCAGGATCCGGCGTTCCCTGCTCTCCTCCGGCGTCCTGCGGCAGGTCCACCCCAGGGCGGCGATCACGTCCTCGGCGCCTGTCACCGGTTCCGCGCCTTCCCGGATCAGCCGGTTGCTGCCGGCCGTGTGGGGGAAGAGGGGGTTCCCGGGGACGGCCATTACCTCCCTTCCCTGGTCCAGGGCAAGCCGGGCGGTGATCAGGGCGCCGCTGCGGGAAGGAGCTTCCACGACGACGACGCCCCGCGAGATCCCGCTGATAATGCGGTTCCTCGCTGGAAAATGCCGCGGAAGCGGAAGGCTTCCGGGAGGATATTCGGAAAGAAGCGCCCCCTGCTCGAGGATCCGCCCCCGCAGCCGGCCCGCCTCGGGGGGATACACGACGTCCACGCCGCAACCCAGGACCGCCACCGTTTTTCCACCGCCTCGCATCGCCCCGTCATGGGCTGCCGCGTCGATCCCCCGCGCCATCCCGCTGACCACCGTCCATCCCGCCGCCGCGAGGTCGGACGCAAGCTCGCCGGCAAACTCCTTCCCCGGCGGCGTGGGGGCGCGACTTCCGACGACTGCGACGGAATCTTCCCATGGGACGTAATCTCCCGCCAGGTAGAGCACCAGCGGCGCATCCGGGACGGGGCGCAGCGCCCCCGGGTAGTCTTCGGAACCCAGCGGGAGGATGCGAATGCCCGCCCTCCCGCAGGCCTCCCTGGTGCGGGAAGCCTTTTCCCCGGCCTCCCTGGACGTCAGGACTTCGACGGCTTTCCGGATTATCCCCTGCCGGGTCTCCCCCGGTGCACCCGGAAGGGACGGGGTGCGGTCCGCCAGGCACAGGAGGTGAAGATGACGGGCCGTAAACCTTTCCACCTGGCTGAGCCGCAGCAGGAGATCGATCGGTACGGGTTCGCTCGTCATTCGGACCAGGTCTCGCAATCCTTCCTTCGTGAGACCTGTCCGATCAAAATCCGTGCCGGGGATTTCGGGCTCCCGCTCCTGTTTCCTCTACCTGGGCCCTTCCGCCCCCCGGATGGCGGTCACTCCGGCCGGGAAGGACAGGAAGCTTTTCACGATGTAGGCCGTAGAGAATTCGGGCGACACGCGGACGACGACCGCCTGGCCGACATCGACCCGGATGCCGGGCTCCAATCCGGAAAGCGCGGCCGAATCGCCCCCGCCTTGAATCAGCCGGAAAACGTTGCCCATCGCGATCCCGGCGCCGGATCCCCGGTTCAGGAAGACGAAATTTCCCGTGGCGAGTTCCTTGTTCTCTCCCTGGCCGGAGATGACGGTCGCCTCCAATCCCGCCGCTCCGGGAGAAAGCGGAACCGGGGTGTAGGAAGGGATCTCCTCGAGGATCTGGTCTTCCCTGTTCAGGTCTTCAAAAGATTTTCGGACGACCCCGAAGACCTCGCCAGACTCGCTCCCCTTCACCTGCACGAGTCCCACCAGGTACCTTGCGTATCCGGTAACCGGCCGGCCGGCCGGGGCCGTAATCGGACCGCGGACACGGTATACACCCAGGAGCTGGCCCGCCGGGATCTTCTTGTCCAGTTTGAGATATACCTTGTCCCCCTCCGAGAACGCCACCTTGGGCTCCTCGGCGGCGCGGATGCTGCCGATCCCTTTCGGCCTCTCTTTCAGAAACTCGCCTGCCCGGACCATTTCCGACGGTGGGATGTCGAGCGTCGGCACTTTCGGAACGGCGGGGGGCGTCGACGGTTTCGCAACCTCCGCCTCGGCAGGCGCGGGGGCCTCCGCCGGCGCGGCCGAAATCGCTGTGGGAGGTTCCGCGGCCGGAAGTTCGTATTCCTTCGGGGGAGGCGGGAAAATGACGATCCTGATCCCGGGATAGATATAGTGCGGGTTGGTCAGGAACCGGTTCCGTTCCCAGAGCTCCGGCCACTTCCACGGGGAATCCAGGTGTTTCGCGGAGAGGTCCCAAAGGGTATCCCCCTCCACGACCGAGTGGACCAGGCCCTCGGGGTAGGAAGCCGCCCCTTCGGGGGAACTGGCCTGGGCAAATGCCCCTACGGGAAGAGCAAGGTACACGGCAATAATCGTCAAGACCATGAGAACCGCTGCCCGTCCTTTCATGTTGTACACCTCGCATCCACCCCGGCATTGGGGTATTTAATTATATCTAATTTATGCTAAATATCGCACATTATGAAGAAAACTACTATTCATATTAGGGAAAGTCAAGGCCATTCCGCGCGACTGGACCCCCCTTCCCATCGAAGATGCAGGAATACCTCCCGGTTTCCGCCGGGGCCCCTCACGCGGCTGTCCGACTGACCCAGAATGGAAAATCCCAGCCCCGCTGCGATATCGGCCACCGCCCGGACTGCCTCCCGCCGTTTCGCCTCGTCCCGGACAACGCCTCCCTTGCCGACCCACGCTTTCCCCACCTCGAACTGCGGCTTGACGAGCGCGAGCACATCCCCGCGAGTCTGCAAGAACCGGCGGAGCGGCGGCAGGATGTGGCGGAGCGAGATAAAGGAAACATCGACGGTGGCCAGCGCCACCTTTTCCGGAAGCAGCTCCACGGGGGCGTAACGGAAATTCACCTTCTCGAGGACAACGACCCGCGGGTCCCTCCGGAGGCGGTCGTCGATCAGCTTCTCTCCCACATCGACGGCGTAGACCCGCGCTGCACCCTTTCGGAGCAGGCAGTCGGTGAATCCCCCCGTCGACGCGCCGACGTCCAGCGCGGCTTTCCCCTCGCAGGAAAGCCCGAAATCTTCCAGCGCTCCCTCGAGCTTGATGCCGCCGCGGGACACGAAGGGACGAGGGGCGGGCGAGAGAGCGACCGACTGGTCTTCCCGGACCTGCGCGCCGCACTTGGTGACGATGGTGCCGCCGAGCAGGACGCGCCCGGAGAGGATCAGCCCCTGGGCCTTCGCACGCGTTTCCGCCAGCCCCCGGGCGACCACCGCGGCGTCCAAGCGGCTGCGCGGAACCTTTTTCGGGGAGGGATCAGACAATCCTTTCGAGCCTGGACCGGATGCCGTTGAATAACGACGGGAGGAAGGTCCTGGCATGGCCGAACATCCGCAGCGTCTCGGCGACGATCGCGTCGGCGCTCAAGCCGTGCGTTTCCCGGAGCTCTTCCTGGGAGCCGTGCTCCACGAACGCGTCCCGGACGCCCAGACGGCGGAAATGATGGGGATGCTCGCCGTGCTCCTCGAACAACTCGAGCACCGCGCTCCCGAATCCCCCCGCCAGCACGTTCTCCTCGACCGTAATGACCCGGCCGATCCGGCGCGCCAGGGGGAGAATGAGTTCGGCGTCTAGGGGCTTCACGAATCTCGCGTTGACGACGGCGGCGGAGATTCCCCTCTTCCGGAGCTCCTCCGCGGCACGGAGCGAAGGGGCCACCGAAGCGCCGACCGCGAGGATCAGCAGGTCCTTCCCATCGAGAAGAAGTTCTCCTCTTCCCCATTCCAGGGGCTCCGCCGATCCTTGCTTCCCCGCGCCCGTCCCGCTTCCCCTGGGGTACCGGATCGCGGCGGGCCGCCCCGCGGCGACGGCCGCCCGGAGCATCGCGGGAAGCTCGGCTTCGTTCGCCGGAGCCATCACCGACAGGTTCGGGATGTGCCGCAGGAACGAAAGATCGAACAGCCCCTGGTGGGTCGCCCCGTCGGCGCCCACGATCCCCCCCCGGTCCACTGCAAAGACGACGGGCAGGTTCTGAAGGCAGACGTCATGGATGATCTGGTCGTAGGCGCGCTGGAGAAACGTGGAATAGATGGTGACCACCGGGATCTTCCCCTCCCGGGCCAGACCCGCGGCGAACGTAACGGCGTGCCCCTCGGCGATCCCCACGTCGAAAAACCGGTCCGGGAAGACGTCCCGGAACTTCGCGAGTCCGGTGCCGCTGCACATCGCCGCCGTGATCGCCACCACCTTGGGGTTCTCCCGGCCGATCTCCACGATCGCGTCGGCGAACACGTCGGTATAGGTGGGGGGGGATCCGCCCCCCTTTCCCTTCCCCGTCACCGGGTCGAAGGCTCCCACCCCGTGGAAGTCTTCCGGGTTGGCCTCGGCGGGCGGGTACCCCTTCCCCTTCGCGGTGACCACGTGGATCAGCAGGGGCCCATCCAGGTTGGACAGGTTCTGGAAGGTGGCGAGGAGATCCTCGATGTGGTGGCCGGAGATGGGGCCGACGTACGTGAAGCCGAGCTCCTCGAAGAGCAGCCCGGGGACGATGAACCCCTTGGTGAGCTCCTCCGCCTTCTTGCCGATCCGGGCCATGAAATCGCCCCTCGGCATCGACCTGAGGAGGTTCTCGACGCGTTTCCGGAAGGACGTGTAGAACTTTCCTGTCATGATCCGGTTCAGGTATCCGGAGAGCGCGCCGACGTTCTGCGAAATGGACCACTCGTTGTCGTTCAGGATCACGATCAGGTCACGCTTCTGGTGGCCCGCCTGGTTCAGCCCCTCGAGGGCCAGCCCCGAGGAGAGCGAGCCGTCCCCGATCACCGCGATGACCTTGTGGCTCTCCTTCCGCATGTCGCGGGCCACCGCCATCCCCAGGGCGGCGGAGATCGAGGTTCCGGAGTGGCCGGTCCCGAAGGCGTCGTACGGACTCTCCGAGATGCGCGGAAATCCCGAGATCCCTCCGAAGGTGCGCAGGGTGGGAAAGAGCTCCTGCCTCCCGGTGAGGATCTTGTGGGCATAGGCCTGGTGCCCGACGTCCCACACGATCCGGTCCCTGGGGCAGGAGAAAACGTAGTGCAGCGCGATCGTCAGTTCCACGACGCCCAGGCTGGAGGCCAGGTGCCCGCCGGTCCTGGAGACGCCCTGCACGATCCGCTCGCGCAACTCCGCTGCGACCTGCGGGAGTCTCTCCCGTTGAATCTTTTTCAGGTCTTCCGGGGAGCGGATGCCGGGAAGCAGAGGAGTGGACTGCACGCTACGATCTCCTCGCGGCAACCAGGTGGACGATGCCCCGCAAACCTTCCGCTTCCTTCCCGAAAGAGGAAACGGCCGACAGGGCCTCGCGGTTCAACGCCTCCGCGCGGGCGACCGCCGCCTCCATGCCGAACGCGCCGGGATAGGTCAGCTTGCCGCGCACCCTGTCCTTCACCACATTTTTCCCCATCTCCTCGAAGCTGCCGGTTTCATCCAGGATGTCGTCCGTCGCCTGGAACAGGAGGCCCAGCGCACGGCCGTACCGCGCAAGGTCCTCCACCTGCGCGCCGGTTCCGAAGCCGAGGATGCCCCCCATGCGGGCGGCGGCGGACAGGAGCGCCGACGTCTTCCGGAGGTCGATCTCCTCTTTTTCGGTTCTCCCTCCCCGCAATCCTTCCGCGGAAAGGTCCAACTGCTGACCGCCAACCATCCCCTCCGCCCCCGCGGCGCGGGCCAGGACGGCCACCGCGGCAAGCGCGCGCCGGGGGTCCTTCATCGCCAACGGCGACTCGCCCATCACCCGGAACGCCTCCGTGAGGAGCGCATCTCCGGCCAGGATGGCCGTGGCCTCGCCGAACACCTTGTGATTGGAGGGCCTCCCCCTGCGGTAATCGTCGTCGTCCATCGCGGGCAGGTCGTCGTGAATCAGGGAATACGTGTGGACATATTCCACCGCGCAGGCAAACGGGAGAAGCTCCTCCTCGTCCCCGCCGACGGCGCCTCCCGCGGAGAGCAGCACCACCGGCCGGATCCGCTTTCCGCCGGCGGTCAACGAATACTCCATCGCTTCGCGGAGCCTCCCGGGTATCCTGCACACGTCCCTGTCCAGGAACCGGAGGAGATGGTCCTCCACCGTCTCCCGGCGGCGGTCGATCTCTTCCGAAGCGGGAGAGGCCACTTCACTCCTCTTTGCCGAGAACGGCTTCTTCGTCCTCGGTCTCCTGCGTCACGCCTCCCGGCTTCCGAAGGAGAACTTCGATTTTCCTGTCGGCTTCGTCCAGCCGCTTCTGGCAGATGGCCGACAACCGCATCCCCTCCTCGAACAGGCGGATGGACTCCTCCAGCTTCGTCTCGCCGGATTCCAGCTTCGCCACGATGGATTCGAGTGCTTTCAGCGCTTCCTCAAAGGAAGGCTCTTTCCCCTTTGCCAACCCCTCCCCCGATCCCTGCAGGAACGTTCGGCGAGAGATTCGGGCCTTCCGGGAAATATTGCCGGAGCCGTCCTCTGCAAGCCGAGGTTTCCATAATTATATATCTCCCCTGCACAGCGAGGGTCAATGAAATGACGGCCCGAAGAGCAGGGAGGGATCGACCCGGCCGCCGGCTGCACGAATGCCGAAGTGGAGGTGCGGACCCGTGGCGCGCCCGCTCGAGCCCACCGCGCCGATCCTCTCCCCTTTCCCCACGCTCTGTCCCTCCGATACCACGGTTTCCTGGAGGTGGTAATAGATGCTGAACAGGCCGCCCCCGTGGTCCAGCACAACGGACCGTCCCCCGAAAAACTGCTCGCCGGAGAACGCCACGGCGCCCGCCGCGATCGCCCTCACGGGCGTCCCCGCCGGAAGGTGGAGGTCCACCCCCGCGTGGGGGCTGCGGGGTTCTCGATTGATCACCCTGCGGGCGCCGAAACCAGCGGGCCGGTAATCCTCGACCGGCGGGAGGAAAGGAAGATCCCAGGCGGGCGCGGAGACGGCGGCAAGCCGAACCTCCAGCTCTTGCGCCTCCCTGCGGATCCGCTCGAGGGTACCGGCGTCGAACTCCGCCATTTTTTTCGGCAGGGAAAGCACCTGGACGGGAAACGCCCTCTCCCTGACCGCGAGCTCCAGGTCAAGGCGCGCGGTGGTACCGTCCCGGTCCGCCACGACCGAAAGCGGGGCCTTTCCGGGGGGCTCCATCAGGTCGATCCCGATCAACGCAAGGAACCGGCCGTTCCCGGCTTTCATCAAGGGAAACGTACGCCCCTTCCAGACCATCGCGAGGTTGTCGGGAGGGGGAGCGACGGAAACCTCCACGAGAACCGGGTCTCCCTGATCGGGGAAGCGGCTGGAAACCGAAACGGAGATCGTCTCCCCCCTCGCGAAAAAGAGCGGAACCAGGAGGAGGCCCCACGCCATGGACACGGCTTTTCTCAACCTTGCTCCCCTTCCACGACCGCGCCGAACACCCCGTCGGACACGCGGACATCGAGGACCGCGCCGGGCGTGGCTTCCGACACGGTCCGCACGGCGCGTCCGGAGGATCGTACCGTCGCAATGGCGTATCCCCTCGACAGGACGGCCGTCGGGTCGAGGGCCGCAAGCTTCCCGCCGCAGATCTCGAGTCTCCCCCGACACCCCGCACGCCCTGCGTCCATCCGCCGTACCGCGCGCTCCAGGAGAACCGCGATCTCCCCTCGCTTCCGGGAAACCCACGCTCCGGGCGCGCCGAGGCGGAGAGCCGTCGTGAGGTCCGACACCCGTTCCCGGGATCGCCGGGAGATCTCCTGCATCCTCTCCGCCAGGGCGTCCGTCGACTTCGCCAGGGCATACCGGCGGGCCTGGAGGAGGGGCCTGGGATCGACGAGCGCGCCGGCGAGGATCCGGAATTCCCTTCGGAGCGTTTCCCGGTGGTGCCGCTCCGCCCGCCGCGCCCGCAGGACAAGCCCGGAGATGCGCTCGACCACCTCCGCGCGATCCGGAACAGCCATCTGCGCAGCCGCGGTCGGCGTAGGGGCACGGTGGTCCGCCGCGAGGTCGGAAAGGGTAAAGTCGGTCTCGTGCCCCACCGCGCTGATCGTCGGGACGGACGAGGAAGCGATCGCCCGCACCACCACCTCCTCGTTGAACGCCCAGAGATCCTCCACCGAGCCCCCCCCGCGGCCCACGATGATCAGGTCGACCTTGCCCTGCGAAACCATTGCGGAGAGCGCCGCCGCGATGTCCTCCGCGGCACTCTCCCCCTGTACCTGCGCGGGAGCCAGCGTGATGCCGATGGCCGGCCACCGGTTCCGCGCGACCCGGATCATGTCCCGGAGGGCCGCGCCCTGCCGGGAGGTGACGATGCCGATCCGCTCCGGGAAGGGGGGAAGCGGCCGCTTCCTCTCCGGATCGAAAAGACCTTCCGCGGCAAGCCGCACTTTTCGCTTTTCCAGTTCCAGAAGGAGACTGCCCAGGCCGCGAACCTCCACCGACTGGGCGTAGATCTGGTACTCCCCCTTCTTCTCGTACACGCCAAGGGATCCCGAGACGATGACCGTCTGCCCGTCCCGGATCTCCCCGATGATGAACCGCTCCCTCCCGCGGAACAGCACCACCCTGACCTGGGCTCCTTCATCCTTGAGCGTGAAGTACCGGTGTCCGGAGGGATAAAGCTTGTAGTTGGAAATCTCCCCCTCCACGCGAACGGAGCGGAAGGCTCCTTCCAGGGACGCCTTGATGCGCGCAGTCAGTTCGGTTACGGTCAGAACCCCGCCCATCCCTTATCCTTGTGTCCCTTTTCCCCGGAGAAGCTCCTCCAGGGTCACCGCCTGGACTTTCTCGTCCCCGAGTCCGGGAAGTAACTCCATCACCATCCGCAGGGCCTCCATTCTCCCGTGGCAGATCAGGACCGCCGCTCCTTTCTCCCTGGCGATCGACAACACCCGATCCCACTGGCGCCGCATCTCCTCGGAATTCATGTCGGCGTCGAGGAAGACGTCCCTCCTGGCAGCAGGGATGCCGGCCCGCTGCGCGGCCTCCAGCGCGACGGACTTCGACGTCGTCACGCTGTCCAGAAGAAAGAACCCCTTTTTCCCGAGGGCGGAGGTGTACGTCGCCATCGCCTCCGGGTCGGCGGTCACGGCGGAGCCCATGTGGTTGCTGGCCCCAGACGCCTGGGGAAGGTCCTCGGTCATGCGGGCCAGGAGGGATTCCATCTCATCGGCCGTCATCCCCCGGCGGATCCGGAAACGCTCCGTGCGGTCGGAGGTCGCAGTTTCCGGCTCCATGGGGACGTGCAGAATCACCCCCCATCCCCGTGCCCGGGCCGACTCCGCGATCTTGCGGGAGGAGGGGCCGAAGGGAAGTACGGCCACGGTGATCCTCACGGGGAACTTCAGCCATTCGGCATCCCGGGACGGATCGTAGCCGAGGCCGTCCACGACGATGGCCAGACGGGGGAGAGGCGGAGATGGAGGAGGAGGGAGTGCCTGTGCCGGCCGGGCCGACGGCGCCTGCGCTACGGGCGACGAGGCAAGGGGCGAGGGGGCCTTCCCCTGGCCCGACAGGAGGAACGCTACGCCCACGACCAGAAGGCCGGCGAGGAACGCTCCGAACATCAGCATTCCCAGCTGCCGCGAACGTCCGCGGCCCTCGCGCCCCCCGGTTGACTCTCGTCTCATCCTTCCCTAACGGGGAAACCCCTAGGAAGTCTTGCCCTTGTCGATGAACCGCAATTTGAAGATCTCCCACCCCTTCAGGAGTTCCACCGCCCGCTCGAGCTGGGGATCTTTCCCCTCCTCTTTCCGCCCCTCTTCCAGGGAGGCCGAATCCTTCTTCCCGTTCCTCTTTCCCGAGGGTTCCTCCTTCTTCTCCTTCGAAGAGGGCGGCATCGCCTTCCCCGGAGCGGGAGATTCCTTCCCTTCTCCTTCTCCCTTCAAGTGCCGCTCGATGTCTTTCTCCCGGAGCGGTACCGGGTGTCCCTCGGGGCTTTCCTTGCCGTCGCTGACGATGAGGTCCGGCTCGATCCCCTTCGCCTGGATGGACCTCCCGTTCGGAGTGAAATAGCGAGCCGTGGTCAGCCGGATCGCCGACCCGTCCTCCATCGGGATGATCGTCTGAACGGAGCCCTTGCCGAACGTCTGCGCCCCCAGCAGGATCGCCCGTCCATGGTCCTGAAGCGCTCCCGCGACAATCTCCGACGCGGAGGCGGAGCCGGCATTCACCAGCACCACCATCGGGAACCCCAAGTAGGTTCCTTCCTTCCGTGCGAAGTACTTGAACTTCTGGTTTTCAATCCGGCCGTCCGTGTAGACGACGAGACCCGAATCGATGAACTTGTCGGACACCTTCACCGCCTGGTCGAGGAGCCCTCCCGGATTGTTCCGAAGGTCCAGCACCAGCCCTTTCAGGCCGCCCTTCTCCTTGGTCAGGACCTGGAGAGCCTTCTCCAGTTCGCTGTCGGTGTCCTGCTGGAACTGGGTCAGCTTGACATACCCGATTCCTTCGCCCATGGGCTTCGACTTGACGCTCCGGATCTTGATGATGTCCCGGGTGATGGTATAGGCCCGGGGCTCGGACAGCCCTTCCCGCGCGATCCAGATCGTCACTTTCGTTCCCGGCTCGCCGCGCAGGCGTTTCACCGCGTCCATGACGTTCATATCCCGCGTCGGCTCGTTCTCGATCCGGACGATCTTGTCTCCCGCCTGGAGCCCGGCGCGGTATGCAGGGGTGTCTTCGATCGGAGCGATGATCGTCAGGACGCTGTCCTTGACCCCGATCTCGATCCCCAGTCCCCCGAAGCTGCCTTTGGTCTCGACTTCCACCTGCTTCAGCATGTCCTGCGTGAGATAGGAGCTGTGCGGGTCCAGCGTCTGGAGCATTCCCCGGATCGCCCCGTTGACCAGCTCATCGACGTTGGGTTCTTCCACATAGCTTGCCTGGACCGTGGAGAGGACGTCGCCGAACGCCTTCAGCTTGCCGAATGCGACGTTGGCCTGGGCAGCGTGCCGGGAGGCGGTGATGTCTCCGGAGAGGAACCCCATGAAGAAGATAACGACGACCATCGCGGGGCCCAACCATTTTTTGCCTTTCATGGGACGCCTCCTCGGGCGATTCTGATCCATGCGTGATGCGTCAACGGGAAAGCGGGATCACCGTCGTCGGATCCAAGGCAGTCCCCGCGGCCCTGAGCTCCAAGTATAGCACCGATTTTCCTTCCGGGTTCACGGGCAGCTTTCCGACGGCCTCCCCGGCGGCGACCGCCTGTCCCTGCTTCACGGAAAAGGTATCGGCCTTCCCGTAAACCGAGAAAAGCCCGCTCCCGTGCTGAAGGATGAGCACCTTGCCGAAACCCGATACGCTTCCCACAAAAACCACCTCCCCGCCGCCCATTGCGTGGATGACCGCACCGGAGGCAGCTTCGATCTCCACTCCCCGGTTCTCCACGTCCACGTCGAAAACGGGGTCCCGCTGCTTCCCGAATCGCCCTACCACCTTCCCCGCCAGCGGAAGGACCAGCCCTCCGGGAACGCCGGAAAACTGCCTGGGACCCTGCTTCCGCGGTTCCCTCTGCCGCACCTGCCGCTCGATCCTCGAAACCAACGCTTCCATCCTTGCGATGCGCGCGCGAAGGGTCCGAAGCTCCCTGGCCTTCTCCTTTTTCTTCTTCTCGATCTCCGCCAGCCTCTGGCGCTCGGCCTCCTGCTGGGAGGCCAGCTTCTCCCCCACCTTCCTCTGCGTCGCCATCCGCCGCTCCGAGTCCTCGAGCCTGCGTTCGATGCCGGAAAGGATCCTCTCCTTTTCCGCCTGGTCGGCCGTCAGGCGGCCGTAACGGGAGAGCTCCTCAACCAAGATCCGGCGGGCGAAGTAGCGCTGGCGCTCCCCGTCGGAGGGTTCCAACAGCGCACCGGGTCTTCCCCGCTCGAATGCAAAAACCTCCGCCGTCGCCGCCGACAGGCCGCGCTGCGACTTGCCCCGTTCCTCCTCGAGCGAGCGGACCTCCCGCTCCGCCTGGCCCATCTGTCCGCCAAGCTCCGAAAGCCTCCGATCGATTCGGGCAATCAACCGCCGCTGCTTCGCCAGGCGCGTCTGGAGGTCGTCCACCCGGCTTCGGGTCATTTTCTCCCGCCGGAGGGTTTCCGCGAGCTCCGCCGCCGCCCTCTCGGCTCCCTTCTTCATCTCCGTCAACCGCGCCTTTTCCTGCCGGAGCTTATCCAGGGAATCCGCGGCGGGGGCGAAGGAGGCGAGAGCCAACCCCGTCGCGAGGCAGGCCGCGATCCACGCAAGTCGTCCGGGAAACATCATTCCGGGCGGGACTGCGCCGCGCGCCACCCCAGCGAGGATGCCGCGCCGGAAACAAGCGCAGATGCGAAAAGAAACAGCAAGGCGGGGATGAGGATGGGCAGTGTCGGGATTTCCCGCGCGGGACCGATCACACGGCCGAGAAGGGGCAGGCGGGTTTCCAGAATGAAGAGCAGGAAAGCCGCGGTTCCCGTGGCCGCCAGAGAGAGGAGGAGGCCGGTCAGCAGGGATCCCGAAGCCCGGGAGACGATGATGCTTCGAACCGAAACCCCTCTCTCTCTCAGGAAATTGAAATCCGCCGCCAGAAAGGAGGATCGCGCCTTTTCCTGCAGGAGGAAAACCAGGAAGGACACCGTGCAAAGGAGGGCGAACCCCGCCCAGAGGAAGGCGTTCACCCACTCCCTGACCCGGAGCAGGCGGGGCAGGACTTCCCCCCCGGACAGGATCCTTTCCACCTGGGGGAGGGGGCGGAGGCCGGCCTCCACCGCCTGGATGTCCGCTTCCGTGAAACGGCGGGGACGCATCCGGATTTCGACATAGCCGGAAAGCGGATTCCCTCCCGCTCCCCGGAGGGTCGAAAGCCCCGGATACGCCGCAAGAAACTCCTTCCAGGACTCCTCCGCGTCCTTGTAGACCGCCGAGCGCACGGCCGGAAGTCCCGCGGCCTTCCCCGCGATCCCCTGTCCTTCCGCCGGCGAGACCGACAGGCGCAGGATCGCGGTGACGGCCCACTGCTCGGAGAGAAACCGGTTCATTCCTCCGGAGAGCAGCATCGACAAGAGGAACGAACCGAGCAGAAAGAGAAGGCAGAACCGCCCCGCGGTCTCCCGCAACATCGCTTTTGGCGCGAGCTTCCAGTCGATCCACCGGAGGGAGGAGCCGGTCATCACGGGACTTCCCCCTTTGCTGTGTACCGGAACAGGCGAAACGGTCCCTTGACGATCCCTTCCCTGCTTTCCATGGCCTTCCACTTCTCGGGAATCGTCCTCTCCGCAAGGAGGACCGTCTTCCCTTCTCTCGCCAGCCCCCGGAACAGCCCCCCCAGCATCTCCATCCATTCCCTTCCTGCGTTGTGGAGCAGCATGTCCGCAAAGAGAACCTTCGGGCCGCGGAACAGCTCCACGGCCAGCGAGACCCGTGCCCTTTCGGAGACCGACAGAGACGAAAACCCCGCGTCCTGCGCGCCGTGCAGGCCCAGCAACGAGAGCAGCTCTTCCTCCCGCTCCTTTCGTTCCCTCGCGGAGATCCCCGCCCCTGCCACGGAGGAAATCCGGAACAGATCACCGATCGCGCGCCCTCCGCAGGCAGGAAACGATTCGGGGATCACGCCCGACGTGGCCTGGAAGGCCCTGACGGCCCCCGGGTTCCCTCGGTAGAGCGATTCCCCCCCGACCACGACATCGCCGGCGTCCGGCCGGCGATCCCCCCGCAGGATCCGCAGAAGGAGGGTTTTCCCGCTCGCGGGCGGGCCGGTGACGACGCAAACCTCGCCATCGCCTACGGCCAGGTCCAGCCCGTCCCAGAGCGTCCCGTTGCGCGAAACCGCCCCGACGCGAAACGCCTCAATCATCTTCCGACGACGTCTCCGTCTGCGCGTCGAACGCTCCCGAAAAGAGCTTGCGGATCTCCTCGAGGTGCTGCGCTTTCATTCGGTCGCGGAGGGCATCCTGCCAGTTCGGTTTCAACAGAAGGTCGCCATAGGGCTGGCGGACGGTGTCGAGGATCACCCCGCCCAGAAACGCGTGGGTGATGATCTGCGGGTTGTCCTTCCCCCCGTCCTCGGTCTGGATGTGATAGATTTTCCCCTTGTGTTTGAGGTTGTGATTGAACCCGGACAGCATCCGGACCCGCGTCGTCATGGTCGGTTCCCCTTAGCCCTTCTCCCGATATTGTCTCACAGGGCCACCCCTTCCACGCTCGTAAGTGCACGGCCGAAGAACGCTTCCCCCACGCGCGCGAAGCGCTCGGGATCGTCGGTGACCAGGAAGCGCACTTCCGCTTCGCCCCTTTCCCGCTTCATTCCGCTCTCGGAGACCAGCGTGTCGACGACCCGCGCCGCTTCCTCCCCGGAGTCGACGAGGACCGTGCCGCCTCCCAGGATCTCCCGGATGGGTTTCTTCAGAACCGGATAATGCGTGCATCCGAGGATCATGGCGTCCGGCGGGGCCTCCCGAAACGGCGCCAGGTACTCGGCAATCACGGCGCGGGTGACCGGCTTCTCCATCCACCCTTCCTCCGCCAGCGAGACGAGCAGCGGGCACGGCTGGCAAAAAACACGCGCCGCAGGCAGCGCCGCGCGCAGCGCCTGCTCGTAGGCCCCCGACCGTATCGTCCCCGACGTCCCGATCACCCCGATCGCGTCCCGCCTCGGAAGGGAGGCGACGCGCCGCACGCAAGGGTCGACCATTCCCACGACCGGGATCCTGTAGATTTTCCGGAGCGCCGGGAGAGCCAGCGAGGACGCCGTGTTGCAAGCCACGACCAGCATCTTGATGTCGTGCCGCGCGATGAGGTAATTGGCGATTTCGATGGAGTAGCGGGTGACGGTCTCCCTCGACTTGGTGCCGTACGGCACCCGGGCGGTGTCCCCGAGATAGAAGAATCTTTCCCCGGGAAGCGTCCGCGTGAGCTCCCTCAATACGGTCAGTCCGCCGACACCCGAATCAAACACTCCGATGGGCTGATCCACGCATTCTCCTAACGCTTTGATTTTCCTAACTTATGACGCTATGGTATTCTTGTCAATAAAAGCACCCCGAAAAAGGAGCCCCGATGAAGGAAATCATCGACTTCCTGACGAGCGCGAGAATCATGGAACTGGCCACCGATCCCCGGGTGCTCTTCGTAACCGCGGTGGTTTTCGTCATCGCGGTCCTGCTGCGCTGGAAATTCGTCCTCCTGTTCCTCTTCGGCCTGGGGGCGATCCTTGTGGTCGTGCGCTACACGAATCCGGGCGCGGGAGGAGGCCCCGGCGACCAGCAAATGTTGGTTTTCATCGGCGGGGTCCTGGCGGTCGCCGTCGTCCTGATCTATTTCCTCTTCATCAAGGGGGATTGACTCTGCGCGTCGGGTTCACCACCACCATCCCGGTGGAGATCCTGTTCGCCGGGGGCCACATCCCCATCGACCTCAACAACCGCTTCATCACCGCCCCCAAACCGGAGGAGTACATCCGCGCCGCGGAATCCGACGGATTCCCCCGGAACAGCTGCAGCTGGATCAAGGGAATCTACGGGATCGTGCGGAAGCACCGGCACAAGGACGTCATCGCGGTCACGCAGGGGGACTGCAGCTTCACTCAGGCGCTGATGGAGGTCCTCTCTTACCGGGGCGTGCGCGTCACCCCCTTCGCTTTCCCGTTCGACCGCGATTCCGAGTTCCTCTCCCGGGAACTGCACAAGATGGCCGGGCGGTTCGGCACGACCATCGGCGCCGCCGAACAATGGAAAAAGAAGCTGGACGGCATCCGCAGGCTCGCTTTCGAAATCGACCGGCTCACCTGGGAGGAGGGAAAGGTGACGGGGGAGGAGAACCACCTGTGGCTGGTCAACTGTTCCGATTTCGAGGGAGACCCGGGCCGGTACGAGAGGCGCGTCCGGGCGTTTCTCCATAAAGCGAAGTCCCGCCCTTCGCGGAAAGATCTGCTGCCGCTTGCCTTCGTGGGTGTGCCCCCGATCGTGACCGGCCTCCATGCATTCTTCGAAAAGGCGGGGGCAAGGGTCGTCTTCAACGAGGTGCAGCGCCAATTCGCGATGCCGGGGCCGGCGGAGAACCTCACCGAGCAGTACCTCCGGTACACCTATCCCTACTCCTTCTTCGAACGCCTCGAGGACATTCGCAGGGAAACGGGCCGCCGCCGGGTGCGGGGGATCGTCCATTACGTCCAGTCGTTCTGCTTCCGGCAGATCGAGGACATCCTCCTGCGCAAGGAGATCAGGCTTCCGGTGCTCACGCTGGAGGGGGACATGCCAGGGCCCCTCGACGGGAGGACCCGGATCCGGATCCAGGCATTCATCGAAATGTTGGGGGGTGGCGGGGGTACTCGGGCAGGGGACACTTCGGCGGGCACACGTTAGGCGGCTTCGCCTTCCATACCCGTTGCAAACCCTGCACGAAAGGAGGATCTCGGTACGGTGCGGCTACCAGACGCCCGTCATCAGGTATTCGTGCATGGCCGCCGCCGCCTTGCGGCCGGCCCCCATGGCGAGGATGACGGTGGCTGCGCCGATGACGATGTCGCCCCCGGCGAAGACCCCCTTCTTGCTCGTCTTCCCCGTCTCCTGATCGGCCAGGATGTTCCCCCACTTGTTCGTGTCCAGGCCCGGGGTCGTGGCCGGGACCAGCGGATTGGCGCCGTTGCCGATGGACATGACGACGGTGTCCACGGAGAGCCGGAACTCGGAGCCCTGGATGGGCACCGGCCGCCGCCGCCCCGAGGAGTCGGGCTCGCCCAGCTCCATCCTCTGGCACTCGATCTCGGTCACCCACGCCTCGTCGTTCCCGAGGAACCGGAGGGGGTTGGTGAGGAGGTGGAACTCGATCCCCTCCTCCTCGGCATGGTGGATCTCCTCGATCCTCGCGGGCATCTCCTTCTTGGACCGGCGGTAGACGACGTACACCTTCTCCGCCCCCATCCGCAACGCGGTGCGCGCCGCGTCCATCGCCACGTTCCCGCCGCCCACCACCGCCACGTGGCGTCCGCGCGTGAGAGGCGTGTCGGCATGGGGGAACAGGTACGCCTTCATCAGGTTGGCGCGCGTCAAGAACTCGTTGGCCGAATAGATCCCGATCAGGTTCTCGCCCGGGATATTCATGAAATAGGGAAGGCCCGCGCCGGTACCGATGAAGCAGGTTTGGAACCCCTCCTCGCCCAGCAGTTCGTCGATCGTGATCGACTTGCCGATCACCGCGTTGCACTCGAGCTTGGCGCCGAGCTTGCAAATGTAATCGACCTCCGCCTGTACGATGTCCTTGGGCAGGCGGAACTCCGGGATGCCGTACATGAGGACCCCGCCCGGCTTGTGGAGCGCCTCGAAGATCGTCACGTCGTGACCGAGCTTGACCAGGTCTCCCGCCACGGTCAGTCCGGCGGGACCGGCGCCGACGATCGCCACGCGCTTCCCCGTGGGAGGGGCAACCTCGGGGATCTCCACGTTGCCGGTCACCCGCTCGAAGTCGGCGACGAACCGCTCGAGACGCCCGACGGCCACCGGCTCGTACTTCTTGCCCAGAACACAGGGCATCTCGCACTGCTCCTCCTGCGGGCAGACGCGGCCGCACACCGCGGGGAGGGCGTTCGTCTCCTTGATCTTCCTCGCCGCCTCGATGAACTTCCCCCGGCGCACGAGGTCGATGAATTCGGGGATCTGAACCTCGACCGGGCATCCCTTTATGCAGGCCGGGTTCTTGCACTGGATGCAGCGGCTGGCCTCGAGGATGGCCAGGTCCGGGGTGAGGCCGTAAGGCACTTCCCGGAAGTTCTTGACGCGAACCTGGGGCGGCTGCTCCGGCATCGGCTGCCGGGGGATGCTTCCGGCTTTCGGACGGCGGGTTGTCGGGGTCCGGGGCACGTCGGTCATCCGTTTGCACCTCCTGTCGTCACGACTGCCGGTCCCGGGGTCCCGGACGTTTCCCCATGGGGGGGGCGGTCGACTCCATGCACTTGCCGCCTTTGTGCAGGAGCTTGTCCATCGCTTCCTTCTCCTCCTTCAGGAACTTGTCCATCGATTCCTTTTCCTCCTTCAGGTAGGCGCGGTTGCGCATCACCAGCTCTTTGAAGTCCACCTCGTGCCCGTCGAACTCCGGACCGTCCACGCAGACGAACTTCGTCTTGCCGCCGACGGACACCCGGCACGCCCCGCACATCCCCGTGGCGTCCACCATGATGGGATTCAGGCTGACGACCGTCTTGATCGCGTGGGGGCGGGTCACCTCGGCCACCGCCTTCATCATCGGCACCGGGCCGATGGCGATGCACAGGTCGATCTTCGTCCCGGCGTCGATCAGCTCCTGCAGGGCGGTCGTTACGAACCCTTTCTTTGCGTACGAGCCGTCATCGGTGGTTACGGTGATCTGATCGGAGATCGCTTTCATCTCCTCCTCGAGGATGAGAAGATCCTTCGTCCTGGCCCCGACGATCGAGATCAGGCGGTTTCCCGCCTTCTTGAAAGCGGTCGCGATGGGAAGAAGGGGCGCCGCGCCGATCCCGCCGCCGATGCCCACGACGGTTCCGAGGTTCTCCACATGGGTCGGCAACCCCAGGGGACCGACGACGTCCAGCACGGTATCCCCCGCCTTCAATCCGGCCAGTTCGGCCGTCGATTTTCCGACCGCCTGGAAGATGATCGTCACGGTGCCTTCCGAAGTGTCGGAATCGACGATGGTCAGGGGGATCCGTTCGCCCATCTCCCCCCGTCGTATGACGAGGAACTGCCCGGCCTTGCGCTTGCGCGCGATCCGGGGCGCCGCGATCCTCTGGAGGATGACGTTCTTGGCGATTTCTCTGCTTTCGACGATCGGGAACAAGTAGGTTCCTCCGCTTCCGCCGGAAGGTGAGGTGGACTTGCACGGTGTCGTTTCCGTTTTGGCAGGGCCTAACCGGCATTAAATCGGTGGAAGGTTACCCCTTTCCCGGGAAACAATCAAGTGGAAAAGGAGGACCGGATATCCCGCCATAAAACGTCGATCCCCTCGCGCGTCTTGGCCGACACCAGCAGCGGAGCACCGGTTCCGAACCCTTCAGGTCCCTCGAAACGGGTGGCGGCGGCCGCCCTTTCCGCCGCGGAGAGCTTGTCGACCTTCGTCCCCACCCAACGGCAGGGGATGCCGAGCTCCGAAAGATAAGAGGAGAGCATCCGTTCCTCCCCCTCCGGGCCCCTGCGGACGTCCACCAGCAAGTAGACCTTCCGAAGCCTGCGGCACGATGAAAGGTATCCCTCGACCAGGTTTTTCCAGGCCTCCCGCTCCTCCCGGGAAACCTTCGCGTACCCGTAGCCCGGAAGGTCGACGAAGGCGAACTTTCCCTCAATATCGAAGAAGGCCAGCCCCCGGGTCCGGCCGGGTGTCCTGCTGACATGGGCGAGCCGCTTTTGGCCGACGAGGGCGTTCAGCAGAGAGGATTTCCCCACGTTCGAACGGCCCGCGAACGCCACCTGCGGGAGCGTGACCCTGGGCCATCCCTCCCCCGTCGGGTCGAACAGCAGGAAACGCGTGGGGGAAGTCAGGACCGTCCCTCCTCACCGTTTCAGGACGGCCTGGACGGCTTTTTCAAGATCTTCTTCCTTCATGCGCCCCGCCCTGGCGAGGGCGATTTTTCCCGTTCTGTCGATCAGAAAAAGTGTCGGCGTCCCCGCCACTCCGAAAGGGTCGGCCGCCTTGAACGCCTCCCTGGAGTCGAGCTCGTCGATCAGCACCTTGAACGTGTACCCCTCCTGCTTCACGAATCCCAGGATGCTGCTTTTCAGCGGTTCGCCGTCGATGTTGACAGCGACAACGTCAAGGCCTGCGTCCCTGTACCGGGAGTGCATCTTCTGGACGATCGGCATCTCGAACCGGCACGGTTCACAGAAGATCGACCAGAAAACGAAAAGCACCGGTTTCTTCCCCCTTTGCTCGGCGAAAAGGTACGGGATCCCTTCCGTATCCTTGAGGCTGAACTCGGGGGCGAGGACCCCCACGTCGAGCATCCTCATCTCCTCGTTCATCGGGGTGCCCGGCGACAGTTGGGGCATCGCCTTTTCCTGCGCCAGGGCGGCCCCCATCCCAAGGACGAGACAGCCGACGCACAAAGCATGGACCAATGGGAGGTCTCTCATCATACCTTCGGCAGCAGCGACTCGTTGACCGTGATCTTCGCCTTGTTCTTCAACTCCTGGACATAGTCCTCGAGCGCCTTCTTCCGCTTGTTGTTCTGGAGAAAGCCCCGTAACTGCTCCTTCACCGCAGAGAGCGGGACCTGCTTTCCATTCCGGACGAGCATCTTGGCGTGCTCGGCGTAGGCCTCCCCGATCTCCTTGTCCGTGACGGAAACCTCCTTGGGAACCACCTTGTCCGCCAGCAGACTGATGAGGATCGACCGCTCCAGTTCTTTCCTGACCGCTTTCGCCGGTTCCGATCCTTCCATCCCCTTTCTCTTCGCGACCGCGGCGAGCGCCCGCCCCGTCAATTCCCTGTCCAATATCTTTTCGATCACCATCGGGTTTTTCGACATTTCCCGTGCGCCGTGGGGGCCGTCGGGGGAGATGGCGCCGATCGACCGCTTCACATCGCCGTAGCTGACCTTTTCCTCTCCGACCGCCCCCAGGACCACGTTGTCGTCCACCTTATCCCCTTTGCCGATCTTCTGGATCAGATCCTTGTTGATGGAGGGAGGAGTTTCCTTTTTCGCGGCGTCGATCAGGTCTCCCTCGACCTTACGGGTCTGCTTTTCCAAGATCATCTGACTGGCCCGGGCATTCGCATCCTGCTCGGAAATGTTGTTGTCTGCCTGCCTGAGCTTCCTGGCCTCCGCCTGGACCTCTTTTTCCTCCGCCTTTCCCTTGGACTCGATCTCCCTGCGAAAGAGGGCCGTGATGAGAATGCCCTGCTCGCTCTGGGCGAGGGCCTGCCGGAACTCCGCGGTGTTGTCCAGTCCCTTCCCCCTTGCCTCCTGCGCGAGGAGGCGACCCGCTACCAGGCGGTCCAGAGCCTCCTTCTTCCGCTCGGCAGGCACGTTCCCGGCCGGAGCCGCCCCTCCCCGGATTCCGAGAAATTCGCGCAACTCCGAAACCTTGATATCCTCCCCGTTCACCGACGCCACCGTTTCGTTCCCTGGGTCCGACTTGGAGCAGCCGGCGATGACCCCCGTCAGCGCAACGACGAAAAGAATGAAGACAGCACTCCGAAATGATCCCCTCACGTTATTCTCTCCTCTCGATGGACGAACTGTAAGCCTCCGGACGATCTGCGATGCCGCCTCGCCTGCGGCAAAAAGTCAACGTTCCAAGTTTCGGCCCCCGGTCGCGGCCGGCCGTTCCGTGCCAGGCGGTTCTGCCCCGCCATTCAGGCCGTAGACGGGGTAAGCAAGCCCGGGACAGCCGGAAAGACAACCCTTCAGCCGGTCGCACGGCTCGCAGGAAGCAGGCACGGCACGGAGCACATCGAGGATCTGCCCCCTGGCGGGCGAACGCCAGATCTTCTCGAAGGTCTTCTCCTGGAGGTTCCCGAGCCGGACGGGGAGGGAGTCGCACGGATAAACGTTACCCTCCCAGTCGACGTAGGCGAGAGCCGAGGCGGCCCGGCATCCCGAAAAGCAGACCCCCTCTCCCGCCTCATCTGAAAAAACGCCTCGCAGAAGTTTCCAGAAGAAATAATCGTGCACGACCAGCTTCTTCCCGGATAGCGGGATCTCAAGGCGCGAAATGATTCCCGCCGCTGCCTGAAGCCGTTCCCGGCCCAGGACGGGGACGTGACCCGCCTCCGCAAGAGCGCGGATCGCGTTGACGTTCGACAGATGGATCGCGCGCGCGTTGCTTTCGGCGAATTCTTCCAGGACATCGGGAAGACGGGCCAGCGAGTCCCCGTCGACCGTCATGGAGATCGATTCCGCCCCCGGCGGAAGTTGCCCGAGGAACGGCTCCATGGCGTCCACCTGCCAGATGAAATCCATGGCATATCCGCGCAGCGCGACCGAGGCCGCACCGGGGAACACCCGCAACGTGGTCTCGACCCGGGGATTGCACTTGTGGATCTCCGTGAAGATCGCGGGAAGCTCGTGGAGCCCTTTTCCCCCCTCGATTCTCAGCTCGACAACCCGGGGGGACGCCTCGCGGATCTGTCGCGCGATCCGCTTCGTCCGCCCGGCATTTCCGTGGAAATCGATGTCCCACCGGACGCATGCCGGCATGGATTCGCCCAACCGCCGCCTCCCTGATCATTGTCTCCTCATTGTAACCCATCCGCGCTCCCCGATCCCCTCGAGGAACTCCATTACGGCCTCCCGCGTTTCCTCCGGCTCCCAGCCGAACAGCTCGGCGATCTCCACGGAGATCTTCTCCGCCGAGTTGATCCCGTTGATCCGGGTCCAGATCTCCGCCCCCACGAGGTTCAACTGATGGATGGACTCGCCGACCACCAGGGTAAGGACGCCCAGGTCCTCATACTCCTCTTCCATCCTGGCCTTGTCCCACGCCAACGCATGGATCCCTTTTTCCAGACGCCAGACGACCTCCGGATTCCGCTTGGGCCGCATCGGGGTCACGCATCGAGTACGCGAATCTGCGCGGGGGATGCCACACCGAGCTTGCCGTCGAGCGCCTTCTGGATGTGCGCCACGTCCCGGGCCTTCAATCCGAAGACCTTCTCCGCGGCCACCACGTCCGCCGCAACGACGTCCGCCGAGGCGAAGATCTCCCCCAGCGCGCGCACGTCGGCGAGGTTGCCGCCGGACGGCCCGTTGCGCAGAAGCACGCGCGTGGCATCGATGACGGTAAGGCTTGAAGGAAGCCGCCGGTTGAGGTCCACCAAGCACTCCGGCAGGTTGAAGTGGATCTGCCCCCGGTTCCCTCCCATCACCCCCATCATGTTCTTCAAGCCCAGGGTGACGGTGGCCAGCGAGTGGTGCTTGGCCACGGGGACGTTGATGATCCTGTCCGCCTCCATCGCGTCGCGGTAGAGGTCCCATTCCTTCATGGCGAGCGCTCCCGGGATCGACGTCCGCTGGAACTTCCGTTCCTCGACGTGGTAGATCCGCACCGTGCCCGAGGCGCCGTGCTTCTTACCGAATGCCTCGACGGCCGCCGGGATTCCGCTGCTCGCATAGCATCGCCTCGGCTCGTTGCAGGTGCGGTCGAAGATGCGCACCTCCTTCGCGCCTGCGGAAAGGCACATCTCCGCCAGCGCGACGACAACGGCCGGGTCCGTGTTGGCCGCCTGATCGGGCGTCCGGTCCCACCCGATGTTCGGCTTGAGGACGACCACATCGCCCCGCGAGACGAAGGACTTGATCCCTCCGAGCGCCGAGACCGCCCTGCGGACGTTCTCCCCGGGGTTTGCCCCGGACGCGGAGGCCACCGTCGCACCGATTCCTTGCGCGGCGGCCGTTTCGGGGAAGGACGGGAGTCCGCCCCGGAGCCAGCCGCCCCCGCCGGCCGCAAGCATCCCGGCGGTCCCTCCCGCAACCTGCAGGAATTTCCTCCGGCTCCAAAGGCACTTCTCCATGGGTCCTCCTGTCTGTCGTCGCCGAAACGGGGGTCGGAATGAGGAGGTCCGGGGACCGTCCTCCCGTGCCCCGCAGAACATGATACGCGGGCTCGCGGGGGATTTCCACAACGGGAAGCGGCTATGCTATAAGTCTAGAAATCGATGGAACGAAAGAATCCATTTTGAAAACAGCCGATCACAGGACTTCCCCCCGCGTGCTGGTCGCCATCCCCGCCTATCGGGAAGAGAGATCGATCGGGGCGGTCGTCGCCGCGATCCAACATAAATTTTCCTACGACGTGCTGGTCGTCAATGACGGCTCCCCCGACGGAACCTCCGCTGCCGCAAGGCATGCGGGGGCCATTGTTCTCGACCTCCCCTGCAACCTGGGGATCGGCGGCGCTGTCCAGACGGCTTTCCTTTACGCCATGAACGGCGGCTATGACGCACTCGTCCGGATCGATGGGGACGGGCAGCACGAGATCGACGATATCCCTTCCGTCCTGAAGCCGATCCTCGACGAACATGCCGATGCCGTAATCGGATCGAGATTCCTCGGGGAGAAGGAATACCGGATTTCCATCCCCAGGATCTTCGGCATTCATTTCTTTCGGCTCCTGGTCGGTCTCTTCACCGGATACCGGGTCACGGATCCGACATCGGGCTTTTTCGCCATCAACCGGCGCCTGATCGAGTTCTACTCGTACCACTACCCATCCGACTACCCGGAAGTGGACGCCTACATCCTGATGCACCGCCTGGGGGCAAGGACCGTGGAAGTCCCGGTCCGGATGCATGCGCGGGCCGAGGGAAAATCCTCTATTACAACATTCGACGCGTTATATTATATGGTTAAGGTTACGCTTTCTTTCCTGATCAACGCCATTAGGAGATTCGGTTGAACCGGATTACTCTCCTGTCGGTGTGCATGTCCGTTGCCCTCCTTGTCTATATCCTGGAGATGGTCCGGCGGCGGCGGCTCCGGGAGGAATATTCCATTCTGTGGCTCTTTGGAAGCCTGGTCATCCTGATCCTGTCGGTGAAGCGGGATTGGCTGGCGCGACTGTCGTTCTCCGCCGGGATCGCCTATCCTCCCTCCTTCCTGTTCCTCGTCGGTATCCTCTTCATCCTTCTTATCCTGATCCATTTTTCGATCGCGATCTCCAAACTTCACCAGATGAACAAGAGGATGGCCCAGGAGCTGGCGCTGCTGAAGGAAAGCGCGGAAAAGGGCGAGGGCGGGGGAACCCTCCAGCCTTGAAGTCAGGGCCGGTCGCACCCTTCTTCTCGATCCTCCTCCTGAACTGGAACGGGAAACACCTCCTCCAGGAGTGTGTGGATTCCGTTCTTGAACAGAGCGATCGCGATTTCGAAATCCTCGTGGTCGATAACGGCTCGACGGATGGCTCCGCTGAATTCATCCGGGCCGAATACGGAGACCGCGTCCGGCTGGTCCTTTTGGAGAAGAACCTCGGTTTTTCCGGCGGGAACAACGTGGGCATCGGACGGGCGCGCGGAAGGTGGGTGGTCTTTCTCAACAACGACACCCGGGTCGACTCCCGCTGGCTGGAGGAGCTTCACTCCGCCGCCGGCCGCTACCCGGAAGTTCCGGTTTTCGCGTGCAAGGTGCTGAATTATTTCCGACGGGATGAGATCGACACGGTGGGCCATCTTCTATACCCGGATGGAATCAGCCGCGGGAGGGGAAGACTCGAGAAGGACACGGGTCAATACGACCGGGAGGAGGAAGTCATTTTCCCCAGTGGGTGCGCCGCTGCCTACCGGAAAGATCTGCTGGATGCCATCGGGGGGTTCGATGAATCCTTCTTCGCATATGGAGACGATACGGAACTCGGTCTCCGGGCAAGGATCTACGGAGCGCGGTGCATGCTCGTCCCCAAAGCCGTTGTGTTCCATAAGTACTCCGCCACGGTCGGCACCTATTCCGAGTTCAAGGTGTACCAGGTGGAGCGCAACCGGTTCTGGGTGATGGTCAAGTATTTCCCTTTACGGTGGATCCTTGTGTCCCCCTTCTACACCGGATACAGGATGGCGCACCATTTCCTCGCAGCCCTTCGCCGCAAGGGAGCTTCCGGCAAATTCGCGGAAGACCGATCTTCCTTGAGGCTCATCCGGATCGTCCTCCGCGCTTACAGAGACGCATTGGCAAAGTTGCCCGCCGTTCTCGCCGAGCGCCGCAGGCTCCGGAGATTGCGAAACGTCACCTCCGGACAGTTTGCGGAATGGATCAAGCGTTTTCGCCTGACGGCGGCGGAAGTGGCGTGGAAAGACTAGTCGTTCTTCAAGCTCTTTCCGGAAGACCATGAATCAAGGCTGGATGAAATATCTGCCGCTCTTTATCAGGCAACAACTTGAAGAGCGCCTGTATCTCCAAAATGTGATGAGCAATTTGGGCTGGCTCCTTGCAGACAAGATCCTTCGCATGGGAGTGGGTCTTTTTGTCGGCGTCTGGCTTGCACGCTACCTTGGGCCCGAGCAGTTCGGCCTGTGGAATTTTACCATCGCTTTCGTTTCCCTGTTTTCCGCGATTGCCGCTTTGGGTCTCGACGGCATCGTGGTGCGCGATCTCGTACGCGACCCCTCCAGCAAGGATGAGATTCTTGGCACCGCTTTCGTCCTGAAGTTGTTGGGTGGTGCGTTGACGTTATTTCTCGTCATCGCGTCGTTCTCCCTGATCCGACCCCAGGACGAACTGGCCCGCTGGCTGGTTCTGATTGCCGCGGCAGGAATGATTTTCAATGCCTTTGACACGCTCGATTTCTGGTTCCAATCGCAGGTCCAATCGAAATATACCGTGTATGCGAAGAATTCCGCGTTCCTTATCGTGTCGGTCGTCAAAGTCTTCCTGATCCTGGTGAAGGCGCCTCTCGTCGCTTTTGCCTGTGCAGGGCTCGCCGAGATTGTGATCGGGTCGGCAGGAATGTTGGTTACCTATCGAATCAGCGGTCATCCTGTAAGATGCTGGAAAAGCAATGTCCCGCGCGCAATCGGTATGCTGAAGGACAGCTGGCCGCTGATATTGTCCGGCGTTGCCATCATGATCTACATGCGGATCGATCAAGTCATGATCGGTGAAATGGCAGGAGACAAGGAGGTGGGAATTTACTCCGTTGCGGTCCAACTGGTCGAGGCATGGTACTTCCTGCCTGGCATCATTATTTCCTCCGTGTTCCCCAGCATCGTGGAAGCCAGGGCCATGGGCGATACCGTATTTTACGAGAGACTTCAAAAGCTTTACAATTTCCTTGCTCTGATGGCCTATGTCGTCGCGATCCCGGTGACGTTCCTTGCCGGCTGGGTCGTTAAGATATTATTCGGGGTCCCGTACGCCAAGGCCGGCCCCATGCTCTCATTGCTCATCTGGTCCGTCTTGTTCACCAACCTCGGGGTAGCCCGGAGCACGTTCCTTACCGCCATGAACTGGACAAAGATCCACCTGATGACCGTCTCTTTGGGTTGCATCATCAATGTCGGCCTGAATTACATCTTGATCCCACGATATGGCGGGATGGGAGCGGTAATTGCCTCTTGCATTGCCTACTGGTTTGCGGCGCACGGATCGTGTTTCCTCTATAAGCCGTTACATAAAACAGGTTCAATGCTGACGAAAGCCATCCTCTTTCCGAAATTCTGGTAATGAATAAACCAAGAATCAACATAGGAAATATCGCAGGGAATGGTATGAAAAGATGAAGCTTCGGGTCCCGCCGAACGTTGAACTCCATCCTATCGACCTCCGGTATGGCGGGGAATATTCGAAGAAAATATCGGAATACGTCGGAAGGTTCGACATCGTCGTCATAGATGGAAGGGACAGGGCAAATTGTTCGAAAAAATGCGTGAATTCCTTAAAAAAAGCGGAGGGATGATTTTGGACAACAGCAACAGAGATTGCCACAATGAAGATAATTGCTTGAGGATATGAAGAATGTCAGCGTTCGTTGAAAATATCAAGAAATTATTAAATTCGACACTGGATATCGGAAATGAGGAAAAGAATCTTCTGAGGTTTACAAGTTCTATCAAATTGTCCCAAGGGCAAATAGTACTGGATATAGGCTGCGGCTACGGGAGAAAGATGATGTTATTACGTTCCAAGGGATTTGAGGTAATAGGGATCGATATAAATCCGGATATCGTTAAAACCAATCTCGAGGCAGGATTAAATTGCATGACGCTGCAGGAATTCGACAAAACAAGGAACACCTTCGACGTTATGCTGATGTCCCATATCATCGAACATTTTCAACCTTCTGATTTATTTAAATTCTTGGACGACTGCCTGGATCGTCTGAAGCCGGGCGGTCATATTATTATTACCACGCCACTTAATTCTTCTTATTTTTTTGATGATTTTGATCATGTAAAACCTTACCATCCTATTGGAATCGGTATGGTATTTGGTCCCGGTTTATCTCAAATTCGATTTTCTGCCCGGAATCGGATAAATCTTGTCGATCTATGGTTTCGAAAATGCCCTTACAGACTTCGTTTCTATCCAGGATTATATCTTGGAAAATATTCTCGGATTCCGATAATCATCAATCTAATATATGCCATCCTTTTTAGGGCCAGTTTTGGACTTATCGGCAGGAAGGATGGTTGGATGGGACTTTATAGAAAGGAGAATGAAGAATCAGGCACACCATGAAATTAGCTCCGATAACATTGTTCGCATATAAAAGGCTTTGGCATACACGGGCAACCGTCGAGGCATTGCAAAAAAATGTGCTGGCGAAGGAATGCGAATTGATCGTGTTTTCGGACGGACCAAGGACCAACGCGGATAAGGCAGATGTCCTATCCGTACGGGAATACCTGAAAACAGTTACCGGATTCAAAAACGTGTCTGTCACGGAAAGGGGAAAGAATCTAGGCCTTGCGCAATCCATCATTGCCGGGGTGAGCGAGGTTGTTAACCAATATGGCCGCATCATCGTCCTCGAAGATGATTTGCTCAGTTCCCCCTTTTTCCTGAAATTCATGAACGAGGGTCTGGAGTATTATAAAGATGAGGACAAGGTGATCAGTATAAACGGGTATCTTTTCCCTGTCATCGCTCGACTGCCGGAAACGTTTTTCCTGAAAGGCGCCGATTGCTGGGGATGGGCCACGTGGAAAAGAGGGTGGGACCTGTTTGAGCCGGATGGGGAAAAATTGTTGGGGGATATGCGAAAGAGACATTTAAAGAAAGAGTTCGATTTCAATGGTGCCTATCCATACACAAAAATGCTGGAAGACCAGACACGGGGAAAAAACAATTCCTGGGCAATACGCTGGTACGCATCCGCGTTTTTAAACGACAAGCTTACCCTTTATCCTGGCAGGTCCCTGACAAAAAATATTGGCACGGATGCCAGCGGAACACATTGCGTAAAGACCGATCTTTACGAATCACAAATTTCCCTGAATCCCATCGAAATAACGGATATTCCGATCGAGGAGAACCGATCTGCAAGGGAGGAATTCGGGCGGTTTATGAAAGAGGTTCAACCTGGGCTCGGGGTGCGGGTCAAATCGATGGCCACCAATTTCTTTAAAGCTTGATTGTGGATTCTCCGGTATTTTGATGACAAGAATAAACGATATGGAATTCTCTCTCCGTGATTTACTCCCGCCCATACTATTGGGAATGTACAGGAAGATCCGAGGACATTATGGCTCTTACCGTGTCTGTACCACTTGGGATGAAGCGAAAGAATCGTCTGCCGGCTACGATTCCGACCCGATCCTGAAAAAGGTCAAGGAGTCCCTGTTGAAGGTAAAGAACGGCGAGTCCGTTTACGAGAGGGATTCGGTACTTTTCGACAGGATCCAGTATTCCTGGCCCCTGCTTGCGGGCATTCTCTGGATCGCTTCGCAGAAGGCGAATCGTCTGAACCTCGTGGATTTCGGGGGCTCCCTTGGGAGCTCCTATTACCAGAACCGAAAGTTCCTGTCTCATTTGAAGGAGTTGCGTTGGAGCATTGTGGAGCAGAAAAAATTCGCGGAATGCGGAAAACGAGAGTTCGAGAACGAGCACCTGAAATTCCATGACGATCTCGACGAATGCTTCCGGGAGCATCGGCCCGACGCGATTCTGTTTTCAGGCGTCCTCCAATATCTTGAGAAACCGTATGCCATGCTGGAAAAGGCACAGTCCCTCGGATTCGAATTCATCCTTATCGATCGCACCTCTTTCCTCCGAAAGGGGGGGGACCGGCTCACCGTGCAGAAAGTTCCCCCCGAAATCTTTCCTGCAAGCTACCCTTGCTGGTTTCTCAGCCAGGAGAAGTTTCTCGACGCCATGAACGCTCGGTATCAGCTCGTCGAGGAATTCGATGGTTTCGAAAAAGCCCATGTCATGGACTCCATCTTCAAGGGCTTCATCTTCAGGCGGAAATGAAATCCAGGGCCCTCTTCAAAATCGTCTATTTCGACATCGTCGACGCCTGCAACGCGCGTTGCCCCTACTGCCTCACCGGGATGGGTGAAGGCCGCAGTGGAAGCGAACTATCCCCGGAGCGGTTCGCCATGACGCTGGAAAAACTCCTCCGTGAAGGTGCTATCGGCGCAGAAACCGTTGTGAGCCTCTACAACTGGGGGGAACCGCTCCTCCACAAGGATCTCCCGGGCATCCTCCGGGTCGTCAACGATTTCGGTGTGCGGTACGCCCTGAGTACGAACGCCTGCCGCGTTCCCGTCATTGACCGGTCGTTCGTCCGGAACCTCGACCACATCATCTTCTCGATGTGCGGCTTTTCCCAGGCGTCCTATGATCGCATCCAGCGAACGAATTTCGAAAGGGCGCGGGAGAACATCACCCGGATCGTCCGGGAGTGCAGGGCCAATGGCTTTCGAGGGGATTTCCGCATTTATTTTCATGTCTACCGGTTCAACGAGGGTGAGATCGGCCCCTGCAAGCGGTTCGCAAATCAGCATGGGATCGCCTTCTACCCCCACTATGCCATTCTCAACCGGTGGGACGACCTGCGGATGCTGGCGGACGGGCGGATGCCCCCGGCGGCGCTGTCTGCCCTATCGGAGGATCTCCATGGACTGGAAGAGATCCCCGGGATACTGAAAAGAGCGCGCCGCGATGGATCTGCCTGCCCCCAGCAGGATTGCCTCGTTCTCACGGAAAATGCGGATGTCGTCGCCTGTTGTCAGCTCCCCAAAGACCGCCCGGAGTTCCTGTGCGGAAACCTGATCCGCGATGATCTGGCCGACATCCTTGAAAGGCGGCGGGAATTGACGGTCTGCCGGGATTGCATCCGGACGGGCCTCGCCTCGTACATCAACCGTTCCATCCGGACACCCGCGTCCTACAGGAAAGGGTTGCGCCAGTCCCTGCTTTTACTCGAGCGGAAACTCCTGCGGGTATCCCGCGGACGGAAATGACCACCGGAGAGATGCTGAAATCGCTGTACGAGGAAGCGCAGTTCCGACCGGGGCCGCTTTCGGTCTTCGTCAACCCTTTCTACTTCGCCCGGAAGGGCCTTTACCGCCACATCCGGGCTCTTGCAGCGGAAATCCGGGGGAAGACCCTGGACGTCGGGTGCGGCCGGAAGCCCTACGAGTCTCTTTTCCCGTCCTCGGAGTACGTCGGCCTCGAGATCGACACCCCTGAAAACAGAAAGCATAAGAAGGCGGACGTTTTTTACGATGGGACCGTCTTCCCGTTCGCAGAGGCCGAGTTTGACAGTGTCGTGGTCAACGAGGTATTCGAGCACGCGTTCGATCCCGATGGTTTCCTGTCCGAAGTCCACAGGGTTCTTAAGCCGGGCGGCGCGCTTCTGATGACGGTGCCCTTCGTGTGGGACGAGCATGAAGCCCCCCGCGACTACGCCCGGTACTCCTCATTCGGTCTATCGGCGATCCTGCAGAGGCACGATTTCCAGGTGGTAGTCCTGCGGAAGAGCGTCGACGACATCCGGGTCGTGTTCCAGCTCTTAACAGGGTATATATACAAGAAAACGGTCACGAGGAGTCCCCTCATCAATATCCTGCTGACGCTGCTGCTCATCGCGCCGTTCAACCTGCTGGGCGAGATCCTGGGGATCATCCTGCCGAGAAACGGCGATCTCTACCTCGACAATGTCGTCCTGGCCCGCAAGGCGCGGACCTCGGGGTAAGGAAGGAAGATGGGAGGAATCCATGGAGTTTGACCGACTGTTTGCGGGAAAGAGTGTCCTCATCACGGGCGGCCTGGGCTTCATCGGTTCCACCCTTGCCAGGCGTCTGATCGACCTGGGGGCAAGCGTGGTCCTGGTCGACAGCCTGATCCCCGAGTACGGCGGCAACCTCTTCAATCTCCATGGGGTCGAGGCGCGTGTTCGCGTGAACATCTCGGACGTGCGCGACGAACACAGCATGAAATATCTGGTGCAGGACCAGGACTTCCTCTTCAATCTCGCGGGCCAGACCAGCCACCTGGATTCGATGCAGGACCCTTTTACCGATCTGGAGATCAACTGCCGGGCACAGCTCTCCATACTGGAAACCTGCCGCAAGCACAATCCGGGCATCAAGATCGTCTTCGCCAGCACCCGCCAGATCTACGGAAAACCCGACTATCTCCCCGTCGATGAAAGACATCTCCTGCGTCCGGTGGACGTCAACGGGATCAACAAGATGGCCGGGGAGTGGTACCACATCCTGTACAACAACGTCTACAACATACGCTCTTGCGCCCTCCGGCTGACGAATACCTACGGCCCGCGGATGCGGGTGAAGGATGCCCGCCAGACCTTCCTGGGCATCTGGATCCGTCTCCTCCTGGAAGGGAGGGCCTTCGAGGTATGGGATGGAGAGCAGTTGAGGGATTTCACCTATGTGGACGACGCCGTCGAGGCCTTGCTGTCGGCCGCGGCAAAGGAAGAAGCAAACGGACAGGTGTACAACCTGGGAGGAGACTGCGCCATCAGCCTGAAAGCGCTGGCTTCCCTCCTCGTCGAAGTGAACGGAGGCGGCGGATTCGCGTTGCGTTCCTTTCCGGAAGCCCGGAAGCGGATCGATATCGGAGACTACTACGCGGACGACCAGAGGATCCGGAAGATGCTCGGCTGGAATCCGCGCATCCCGCTCCGCGAGGGACTCGTAAAAACCCTGGCCTATTATCGGACACACCTGAAACGATATCTATAACGAATCGAACAAGGAACGCTTCGGATGCCCTTCTCGATCCCCCAGAGCAATCCCAAGGCAAATACCCTTGCCCATGGAAGAGCCATCGAAGGTGCCATCTCGCGGGTGTTGGAGAGCGGCTGGTACATTCTCGGTCAAGAGGTCGCTTCTTTCGAAAAAGAGTTTGCCGGCTACCTGGGGATTTCGCATGCCATCGGCGTCGCCAGCGGCACCGACGCGCTGCACCTGGCCCTGAAGGCCTGCGGCGTGGGTCCAGGCGACTCCGTTATCACGGTCTCGCATACCGCAGTCGCATCCGCCGCTGCGATCGATCTTTGCGGCGCCACTCCCGTGTTCGTGGATATCGACGCGGATCGCTTCACGATGGATCCGAACCGCCTGGAAGAGGCCATACGGGGATTCCATGGACGCGGCCTGAAAGCCATCGTGCCCGTTCACCTCTACGGCCACCCGGCGGACATGTCGGCCATCCTGGAGATCGCCAACCGGCACAACCTTCGTGTCGTCGAGGATTGCGCCCAATCCCACGGAGCGACATTCAGGGGCAAAAAAACCGGCACGCTGGGGCACCTTGCGGCGTTCAGCTTTTATCCGACGAAAAACCTGGGAGCTCTGGGCGATGCCGGCATGGTGGTGACCGGCGACCCCGAGCTGGCGGGAAAGGTGCGCCTGTTGCGGGAGTACGGTTGGGAAGAACGCTATGTCAGCAAATTTCCCGGGATGAACAGCCGGCTGGATGAGGTCCAGGCGGCGATCTTGCGGGTGAAACTGCCCCACCTGGACGAGGAGAACGAATCCCGAAGAAAGATCGCAGGGACGTATCATTCCCTGCTCGCCGCCTGCGGGTTGATCTTGCCGGGAGCCAACCCGGAGGCAGCTCATGTCTACCATCAATATGTAATCCGCGCGAAGAACAGGGATTCCCTGAGAGCCCATCTTCGGGAAAGAGGCATCGGAACGTTGATTCACTACCCTGTCCCGGTCCATCAGCAACCGGCTTATGCGGAAAGGTGGTCCGGAAGGATCCCGTTGCCGCGAACCGAGGAAGCGGCGAAACAGATCCTGAGCCTGCCCATGTATCCGGAGTTGACGACGGACCAGGTTCGAACCGTCGCCCGGGAAATCGTCGCCTGGTGCAGGAGCTGAAAACCCTCGATGCTCCACTTCTGCACGTACTTCGACCGAAACTACCTGGCACAGGGGCTTACCCTCTATCGGTCCTTGATGGAACATGCCGGTCCATTCACGCTATGGGTGCTCTGCTTCGATGATCCCGCCCGGGATGTCCTTTCGAGATTGAATCTGGCCAACCTGCGGCCCGTTTCCCTCCAGGAATTCGAGAAGGGCGATGAGGCGTTGCAAAATGCCAAAAGGAACCGAAGCCGGGTGGAGTATTATTTTACGTGCACCCCGTCCTGGCTCCTCTATCTGTTGGGCCGCCACCCGGAAATCGGGCGGATCACCTATCTCGACGCCGACCTGATGTTCTATTCCACGCCGTCACCCGTGTTCGAGGAGCTTGGAGACCGGTCCATCCTGATCGTCGGCCACCGGTTCCCGGAAAAGTTACGCCACCTGGAGGCGGCGTTCGGGATCTACAATGTCGGTCTCCTGACTTTCGGGAATGATTTGCGGGGAAAGAGTTGCCTCCAATGGTGGCGCGACCGTTGCCTGGAATGGTGTGGTGACCGTCCCGAGAATGGACGTTTCGCCGATCAGAAATACCTGGACGACTGGCCCGGCCGATTCGATGGGGTCGTTGTGCTCCAGCATAAGGGCGCAGGGCTTGCCCCCTGGAACCACATGAATTACATGGTGCGGATCCAGAACGGAGAAATCGCCGTGGACGGCAATCCGCTGATCTTTTACCACTTCCAGGGCGTTCGAATCATCAACCGGCGATTTTTCGACCCGGGGGCATATCGATACGGTCCCATGCCGTTGGCATTGCGTCGCCGGCTTTATTCATCCTACGTTCGATCCCTGTTCGACACGGTGCAATGGGTGCACAACCGGTTACCCTCTACGGACCTCATCACTCCCCGGCTGTACACTAGGGACTATCGGTTGAGAACTTTTTTCCTGCGGCTTCTTCAAGGGCAGATCATGCTTGTCCCCAAGTAATGGCAACATCTACCACGGGGGAAACGTGCCGGAGATGCTGAAACGCGAGGGGGGTTTGCGGCTTAAAGGGATCGCGAAGAGCAGCCGTCCCGGAAATCCGCTCGTTTCCATCATCACCGTCGTATATAACGGCGGGCAGCATCTCGAGGGGACGATCCGAAGCGTCATCGGCCAATCGTATGAACCCGTCGAGTACATCGTCGTCGACGGGGGATCGACAGACGGGACCCTCGATCTCCTCGCGAAATACGATGACCGGATCGATTACTGGATCAGCGAACCCGACAAGGGGATCTCCGATGCCATGAACAAGGGGATCCTTCTCTCGAACGGCGAACTGATCGCCCACCTCCACGCGGATGACTTTTTCCCGGATCCTTCCGTCCTGTCTTCCGTCTGTTCGGAATATCTCCGCCACCCGGGCGCCCTCTGGATGACAGGCGGGATCCATCTTGTGGACCCGGAAGGGAAAATCCTGCAAGAGATCAAGGTGCGGAAATATTCCTACGGGAAATTGGTCCGTGGAAATATCCTTCTCCATCCCGCAACGTTCGTAACCCGGAAGGCCTTTGAGACCATCGGGATGTTCGATGTCGAGTACCGGTATGCCATGGACTATGACCTTTGGCTCCGCCTGGGCGCCATCGCCGATCCGGTCCCGCTGGAACTGCAGGTAGCATGCTTCAGGGTTCACGCAGGGTCTCGCTCCATCGTCCGATCGGACATGGCCTACGATGAATCGTGGCGGATCAGGAAAAAACATCTCCAGGGGCATCCCGTAAAAATTTCCTGCCACTATCTCTATTACACGTTCTGCAAGCGCTTCGTTCGCGCGTACTACAAGAATTTATTATCCGGCGGCAACCCATCTTGAAACCTCGAGACGGGCGATCCTCTTCCTTCCTCCCACGTGCCGGCTTCCCCCTTGTCTCCGTAGTCGTTGCCACCTATAACCGGCCGGAAACGCTCCCCGATTGTTTACGAAGCATCCTCAACCAGACCTGTTCCGACACGGAGATCATCGTCGTGAACGATGCGGGGATCGACGTGAAAGGAATGATCGACTCCCTGAACCACAAAGGGAACATCCTTTACACGGCACATCCCAAAAACAGGGGGATTGCCGCGGCGAGGAACACCGGTATCGGTATGGCCAGAGGCAAGTACATCGCGTACCTCGACGATGATGACATTTACTATCCCGAGCATATTGAAACCCTGGTGGGTACCCTGGAAAGCGGCGATTACAAAGTGGCGTACACCGATGCCATCAGGGGTCGCCAAAGAACCCTCAACGGTCGACACGTGGGTACCCGGCGAGACGTCCCCTACTCCTCCGAGTTTGACTACGACCGGATCCTGGTTCAGAATTTCATCCCCACCTTGTGCATCCTGCACGAAAAGTCGTGCCTGGAGGACACGGGGCGTTTCGATGAATCGCTCCCCGTCCTGGAGGATTGGGACTTGTGGATCCGGCTGTCCCGGAAATACCCCTTCCGGCATGTCCGAAAAATCACCTGTGAATTCGCCTGGAAGGTGGCCGGGGGCACATTGACCAGCACCAAACGCGCGATGTTCTGGCAAACCGTAGAGGTTATTTACGCGAAACATCGTGACCTTGCGAAGGAAAAACCGCGAGTCCGAAAAGCGCAGAGAAACTATCTCCGGGGAGTGAAATTTCTTGCCCGCATGTCGAGGCTTCTCGGGGAGCGGTCCCCCTTTTTTCAATTACTGCAAAACACCCTGACCACCGCCTATAACTGGCGAAACCGTTTTCGGTGACCCCTCCCGGCCGTGGGAGCTTATCGATTCCCGCGCATGGATTCCAGTCGATTCACCATTTCCGCCAACCTGGGGTCATCGGTGAATTCGCGGGCCAAGGTGAAATATTTCAGGGCGTTTGCGAAATCCTTCCTATCCACAAAGATATTCCCGACCGTGATGTAAACGTAAACTTTGTTCACGCCGAGATAAGTGGAATGGAGCAACTCGCTGATGATCTGTTGGGATATGATGTTTTTTGAAATCCTGTACGTGTCGATGATCCGTTTGTTCTCCGGAAGATTCCTGACATAGACGACCGCGAGGCCGTCCGCGAAGACGAGTTCCCACTTCGGACTCTCCGTCAGATATTTGATCAACGGCAAGATCGTCCCCGAGGAATCCACCGCCTTGGTTACGATGTAGGTGATATTGTATTTGTCGAACAGGTTCTCAAAATCCCCCACGACGCCCGTGATCATCTGGTGGTCCCTGAACGTCGTTCCGGCCCGCCCGTCGATGAAGGTCAGTTTTTGCGGGGACACCTGCCATTCCACGAATCCCCCCAGGTCGAAGAAGTTGAACATGTTCCCCTTGATGTCGAGATTCCGCAGGAACTCTCCCGACTTGAGGGAGAACTTGTGTTCCGTGAGGCCGATGCCGTTTTCCACGAAGTCCGCCGTTCCCGCGCGGATATGGTAGGACCCATAGCCGATGGATCCCAGGAAGACCAGCCAGGCCAGGACGATCGGAAGGCGGAAATAGCTCATGTCGGCATCGGAAGAAGACGGCAACGGCCTGTCTTTCACCTCTGTGGTCGTCGCTCCCTTTTTCCCCTGCTTCTTCTTCGTGTTTTCCTTTTCCCTTGCGGCTTTCTCCTTGGCCTTGATGGTGGCTTCCTCCCTCTTGTCCATGTACTCCCGGATTCGCCGTAGGATCCCCTCGAAGGATTGGGCCACCAGGGGGATGGTGAAGATCGACATGAACGCCATGCCGCGGGCCACCATCAACGGCAGCCTCATCCCGTAAATGGCAAGGATGATGTCGTGGATCCTGATCCTGAAGCAGACCAGGCCGGCCGCGCCGAAGGCGATCGTCAACGCCAGGAGGTACTTGTAGTACGGATAAAAAGCGGAGTTCACGATGGAGGTCATCTCCGAGATGCCGGTCATCTGATCGGGGTTCGCCATGAGCCGCAGGGGGGTAAGCACGCTTTCCAGCCCGTGCTTGCTCAGGAAGGTGGCGAGAAAAGAGAGAACGAAAATCCCCAGCGGGATGAACAGATTGTTTTTCAGGGAGATCTTGTCGAACTTGTCCCTGTAGATCACCACGAGGCTTTGGGTCCCGAATGCTCCCAAGGTCCCGAGCCCGGCCAGCGTCGACGGGTGAATATTGGCCCAAAGAAGGAAAACGAACGGAAACGTGTAGATGATCTTCCGGTTCCCCTTGTAGTAAAAAAGCGAGCATGCGTACATCAGGAACGAGGTGAAGAAGTAGGCGATGATCTCCGGTCTCGGTTGCAGGCGGATCCGGAACGGCATCGCGAAGAGCAGCATGGTGAACAGGACGATGTAGGGGTTGATGTCCCTTGCCCGCAGCGACTTGTAGATGAAAAGGAAAGAAAGCGTGGCCATCAGCCAGACAAAGACGGAGACGCCGTTCGACCCGACGAAGCGGTAGACCGTGTAAAGGATGGCCTGGAACCCCAGCTCCTCGTAGCTCATGGGCTGGCCGAGAACGGGGTAGATCAGGAATTCCTTGTCGGGGACCTTGCCGGTTTCGACGAAATGCTTGCCGACGGAGAGGTGGATGCCGTAATCGCTGGTGAAGATCTTGTTGAAGAAAAGCAGCGAGATGGCGAGAAAGCACAGGGCGGTGAGCGCTGCTTGCAGGCGCTTGTTCTTCGCGAACTTGTCGAGGTTCTCCGGTACAGCGACTGCCATCGCTTATTGCTCCCCGGTCTTCCAGGTTTTCAGCGCACCGCGAACGGATTCTTGTGCAGCACGGTCGTCGCTTTCAGGCTCGGGCAGCGCGTGCAATCCCAGCAGCGCACGCACTCTGGGTTGGTCGGGTTGTCATCCGGCCGGATGTCCACCGGGCAGATTTTCCGGCATTTGCCGCACCGGGTGCAGGTGTCCGGGTTCCATGCCAGTTGGAGAAAGCTGGACCCGTTGAAAAAGGAAAAGATCGCCCCGAGCGGGCAGGCGGCCCTGCAGAAGATACGCTTGACAGGCACCGAGCCCGCGACGAAAAAGAGAAGGATCGATAGCTTCACCCAGAAGAGGGAGCCGATCATCGCCCGGACGCCCAGGTTCAGCGTCACCCAGGGGAGTCCCGCGCTGAGCGTACCCGCCGGGCACAGCTTGGAAAACCAGTGCTCGTGAGTCAGATAAGGAACGAGGAACACCAGCAGGGCCAGGGCCGCATAGCGCAGATACCGGGCCCAGCCCGGAAGCGATGCTTTCCAGGTCTTCAGCTTGTAAAGGAGGTCCTGGAGGAACCCGAACGGGCAGAGGGTCCCGCACGTCATCCTCCCCACCGACGCTCCGACGGTCGCCAGAAGACCCACTCCGTAGTACGGGATGACTCCCGTCGCGGCGAAGTGCTGCATCGTCCCGATGGGACAGGAGAACAATGCGGAGGGACAGGCGTAACAGTTGAACAGCGGCGTGCAGACGCCCTTCAGCCTCCCCTGGTACAGGGAGGCGGTCCAGAACCCCTGAAGATAGGCGTTGGGGAGGAGAGTCCCCGCCGTCTGGAAGATCCGGCGTGGAAGGATCGTCACGGGGTCACCCGATCCCGATGCAGGACAGGCAAATAAGGGCACCGTTGACCAGGGTCTTCAGCACTTCCCCCCGGGACAACCCGTAGACGAGTACCGTCAGGGAAGCCAGGGCCGTCAGAAGAAATGCGACCTTTCTCACGCTTGGGAACCTGGATCGCCGATTGCGGTCTACCCTTCTACGAACCGCCGTAGGAATGCAGCCCGGAGAGCACGAGGTTGACGCCCAGGTAGCACATGATGGTCGCCAGGAAGCCCACGATCGAAAGAATCGCGGCCCGCTTGCCGTGCCAGCCCCGGGTGATCCTGGCGTGCAGGAACGTGGCGTACACGAGCCACACGATCAGCGACCAGGTCTCCTTGGGATCCCAGGACCAGTAGGTCCCCCACGCGTAGTTCGCCCAAGCGGCCCCGGTGATGATCCCTGCGGTCAGGAACGGGAATCCCCAGATGATCGACTTGTACACCAGGTCGTCGAGGATCTTGGTGGAGGGAAAGAGCCCGATCACTCCGCCTTCCGTTTTCGCCTCCTCCTGACGGGCCTTGAGGAGGTACATCACGGCGACACCGGCGGATACGGCGAACGCCGCGTACCCGACGAAGCAGGTGATCACGTGGGCGTGGAGCCAGTAGGACTGGAGGGCCGGGACCAGCGGCTGGATGCTGCTCTCGTTCGTGAAGGCGAACAGCATGGTCAGGAACGCGATCGGGATCACGAAGGCGCCGAAAGTGCGGTTCTTGTACTTCCACTCGACGAAGAGGTAAAAGAGGTTGACCGACCAGGCGAAGAAGACCAGGGACTCGTACAGGTTCGTGACCGGGATCCGGCCGATCCCCAT
>Ga0209521_10000003_pt1 | contig 132857 bp, 131 predicted proteins | sample Rifsed19ft4_FD_184016 | JGI IMG/M metagenome (GOLD analysis project Ga0209521, IMG submission 184016) | Soil microbial communities from Rifle, Colorado, USA - sediment 19ft 4 (version 2) | ecosystem: Environmental > Terrestrial > Deep subsurface > Rock core/Sediment | place: Rifle, Colorado...
GGGGTACCCACGCCAAGCGACGTGGGTCGGGGGCAAAGAGCGATCAATGAACGACTGTTGCGGTGATAAGGCCTGCGATATGGAAGCCTTGAGGCACAGGCAAGGCTCGGTTCTTAAGGTCGTGCTGGTCATCAATGCCGTAATGTTCGTGGTAGAGGCAGGGGCAGGGCTCGCGGCGCATTCCACGGCCCTCTTGGCCGATTCCCTGGACATGCTCGGGGATGCTCTGGTATACGGATTTTCCCTCTACGTTCTGGCCAAGGGAGCGAGATGGCAGGCGATTTCAGCCTTGTTCAAGGGCTTTATAATGGCCGCTTTCGGAATCTTTGTTTTGGGCGAGGCTGTGTATAAGATTATATACCCGGTCTTTCCCGTTGCCGAAACCATCGGGATAATCGGCGCGATAGCCTTGATGGCCAATTTATTCTGCCTTGCTCTGTTGTGGCGCCACCGCGGCGACGATATCAATATGCACTCTGTCTGGCTGTGTTCGCGGAATGATATCATAGCCAATACGTCGGTTCTTCTGGCGGCGGCCTTAGTGTGGCTTCTTGGCTCGGGATTGCCGGATATCATAATCGGGCTTTTCATAGCCGGCGTATTCCTCCGCTCGGCCGTTTACGTGACATACAGGGCAAGCAGGCATTTAAGAACGGATAATCCGGGTTAGCGCGCATGGCTGAATCTTAATGTTAGCAGTTAAATCTAATTGACATTCTACTTTGCGTAGAATAAAATAGCGTTACATATCCGATAACAAAACGAACGGAGGTCGCAAGACATGGACGAGAGATTAAGGCCCGTAAGCATAGGGATTCTCATAGGGCTTATTACCGTTATCTTCGGAATAGGCTGGGCATTTTACATAATAACCCAACACGACAGGCTCCACGCCTCGTTTGAAGCGGACCTTGTGGCGCTAAAAGCAAAGTTCGTGATGAGCGATACCGGCTCGCAAGGCCATCACGACATGAGCGGCATGAAAGAAGAGGCGCCTTTACCGGAAAGTAAATCCGCGCACTCACATAAGCACGGCGGCGCCAAGGAAGAGGCGTCTTTGCCGGGAAGCAAGTCCCTGCACGACGACCCCCTTATGGAACTCGCGCACAAGAGGCTTGTGAGAGGGCATCTTCACGCAATGGGGCTCGGCACTCTCTCTATCGTGATAGCGTTTTTGTTAGCCTCGCTTGACGCGCCTTTGAGATTAAAGACGATAGGCTCGGTCTTTACCGCAATGGGAGGGCTTTTTTATCCCATAAACTGGATAATCATGGGCTTCAGGACTACCTCCATGGGGGCCGACGCCTCGGAGGCCACGGTAATGCTGAGCGCGGGTTCGAGCGTTCTGCTTGTGCTTACCGGCGTTTTCATAGCGCTTTATTATGTCGCGAGAGCGGTCTTGAAGGGGAGAGGATAGAAAATCCCAAACAAATCTCTTGACATAAGGCGCGGGAATTATTAATATATCTTTTTTCGAAATAATGGAGGTTTGGGCATATGTACGCGGTTGTGAAGACGGGCGGCAAGCAGTACAGGGTAAAGGAAGGCGACACCTTGAGGGTTGAAAAACTTGAGGGCGATAAGGGCTCTATGGTTGAGCTCAAGGATGTTTTGGCCATCGGAGAGGGAGAGGCCGTAAAGTTAGGCGCCCCGGCAGTGGATAACGCGAAGGTCCTTTGCGAGATACTTCTTCAGGGAAAAGACAAGAAGGTGCTCCTTTTCAAAAAGAAGAGGAGAAAGGGTTATTCCAAGAAGCAGGGGCACAGGCAGTTTTTCACGAGCATCAAGATAAAAGAGATAAAGGCATAAAAGGGGGTAGCGGAAAATGGCGCACAAAAAGGCCGGCGGAAGTTCGAGAAACGGCAGAGACAGCAATTCGCAAAGGCGCGGCATAAAGAGCTACGGCGGAGAACTCGTGAACGCCGGCTCGATACTTGTCCGTCAGGTAGGCACCAGAATCCACCCGGGGCAGAACGTCGGGCTTGGCAGGGACTTTACGCTTTTTGCGAAGATAAACGGCATAGTGAATTATAAGGCGAGCGGCGATAAAAAGTTCGTAAGCGTTCTTCCGGCCGCGGAATAATTCGATACGATTACTCTCTAACCAAAACCATTCTCAGAAGGGCGAAAAAGAGTTTAACTCGTAATTCGCCCTTTTTTATTTTTACCCATGAATTTCATAGACGAAGCCAAAATATACGTAAAGGCCGGAGACGGCGGAAGGGGCTGCATAAGCTTCAGGAGGGAGAAGTTCGTGCCCAAGGGCGGTCCCGACGGCGGCAACGGCGGCAGGGGCGGAGACGTCCTTGTAAGAGCGGAAGCCCGCATGACGAGCCTTATAGATCTGAGGTACCGCAAGCACTATAAAGGCGAAAGAGGCGAGCACGGCATGGGCAGCGGCTGTCACGGCAAAAACGGCATGCCCGTAATCATAAAGGTGCCTGTCGGAACCATCGTCAAGGAGTTATCGACCGGAGACGTCCTTTGCGATATTACGAAAGACGGGGAAGAGTTCGTGCTCGCCAAGGCCGGAAGGGGAGGCAAGGGTAACGCTCACTTCGCCACGGCTACGCGTCAGGCGCCGCGCTTCGCTCAGCCCGGGGAACCGGGCGAGGAAAAGGAACTCAAGTTCGAGTTGAAGCTCTTAGCCGACGTCGCCATAATAGGCTTTCCGAACGCCGGTAAATCCACCCTCATATCCCATATCTCACACGCGAAGCCCAAGATCGCCGACTACCCGTTCACGACCCTTGTGCCTCATCTCGGGGTGGTGAAGTTCGGCGAATTCGGCGGGTTCGTGGTTGCCGACATACCCGGCCTTATACAAGGCGCGCACGAAGGCAAAGGGCTCGGGACGAGGTTTTTGAAGCACATAGAGAGGACACGGCTTTTGGTGCATCTTCTGGATTTGTCTCCCGAAACCGGAAGGGACCCGAAAGACGATTTCAAGGTTGTCAATAAAGAGCTCAAACTTTTCAATAATGAACTCGCCGACAGGCCGCAAGTGGTTGCGTTGAATAAGACAGACATAGCCGGGGCAAAGGAAAAGTCCGCGAAGTTGTTGAAATTTTTCTCTTCCAAGTGTATAAAGGTATTTCCGGTGTCGTCGGTTACGGGCGCGGGGTTGAAGGAACTCGTTGATTTCGTCGGCGAACGGGTCGAGAAAATGAAGCAAGGGAAAGAATGAGAAAAAGACTCGTAAAAAAAGCCAGGCGCGTTGTCGTAAAGATCGGAAGTTCGGTCCTTATGGGAGAAGGGGAGGGAACGGGGCGTCTGCCTTCCGCGGCCTCTCGTGTCTTTTCCGACATCGCGAAAGAGGTGCACGGCGCCAAAAATGCGGGGAAACAAGTTGTCGTCGTTTCCTCCGGAGCCATAGCCCTCGGCATGAGGAAACTTTCGCTTAATAAAAGGCCTTCCTCTATCCCCGAAAGGCAGGCAATCGCCGCGGTCGGGCAGGTAGCCCTTATGACCGAATACGGCGTTGCCTTTAAAAAGCGCGGCGAAAAGGTGGCGCAGATTCTTCTCACTCACGACGATTTCGCGAACAGAACCCGGTTTCTCAACGCGAGGAATACCATCACGGCGCTTCTTTCCTCTGGCATAGTGCCAATCGTCAACGAAAACGACACCGTGGCCGTGGAGGAGATAAAGTTCGGCGACAACGACAGTCTGTCCGCTTTAACGACCAATCTTGTCGAGGCCGAGCTTCTCGTCATACTCTCCGACATAGACGCGCTTTACGACAAAGACCCCAAAGCCGATCCTTGCGCCGTAAAGATTCCCCTTGTCGAGGACATAGACGGGTTTCTCAAGTCAGCGGATTTTTCTTCATCCACGAGCCTTCACGGCACGGGCGGGATAAGGTCGAAACTCCTGGCCGCGAAAAGCGCGGCGCACAACGGATGCGCCACCATTATAGCGAGCGGCGCGGAAAAGGGAGTCCTCGCCAAGGTTTTAAGCGGCGTTGACATAGGCACCTTGATACTGCCGAAAGAGGACAGGCTCACGAGCAAGAAACACTGGATAGCCTATTCGAGCCGCCCTGTCGGCCGTATATTCGTTGACCACGGGGCGAGGCTCGCTCTTATCGACAAAGGAAAATCCCTGCTTCCCTCCGGAGTCGTGAAGGTCGATGGGACGTTCGACGCCGGCGACGTCATACACTGCGTTGATTCGAAAGGCATGGAGTTCGCGAGGGGGGTCGTGAATTACTCTTCATCCGACATAGAAAGAATAAAGGGGCTCAAGACGGGCGAGATAGAAAAGGTTTTGGGTTATATGGTTTACGGCGAGGTCATACACAGGGATAACCTTGTAGTGCTGTAAAATGAGTAAGATTGTCATTGCGAGGGGTTTTATCCCGAAGCAATCTTGTTTTTGCAGTTATGAGATTGCTTCTCGCCACGCTTCGCTCGCGGCTTCGGCTCACTCGTTCGCAGTGACGGTTTTTAACCGATAACCATCAACCGATTACCGATTAACGGAGATTTTATGTCATTACAGGACTTGATTTTGAATATCGCCAAAGGGGCGAGGGATGCGTCGAGAGATGCCGCGAGGCTCGGCGCGGCCGTGAAGAATAACGCCCTTCTCGCCATGGCCCAAGGCATCGAAAAAAACTCGGCATTCCTTAAAAAAGAGAATTCCAAGGATTTGGAACTTGCCGAAAAAAAAGGTCTTCAAAAGGCCATGATGGAGAGGCTTTGTTTAAGCGACAAGACGATAAAGTCCATGGCAAATGGGCTCAGGGAAGTCGCGGCCCTGCCTGACCCGGTGGGCGAGATAACAGGAATGAGGACGCGTCCCAACGGCCTTAGGGTAGGCAGAATGCGCATACCACTCGGCGTCATAGGCATAATCTACGAGTCAAGGCCTAACGTGACATCGGACAGCGCCGGGCTTTGCCTTAAATCAGGGAACGCGGTAATACTTAGGGGCGGCTCTGAAGCAATTAACTCTAACCTCGCTATTTCAAAGGTTTTATCAGATGCTTGTAAAACTTCTGGCGTGCCTGAAAAAGCAATACAGGTTATACCGACTGTCGAGCGCGAGGCCATGCTTGAACTCTTAAAACTTGAGGAATATGTTGACCTTATAATCCCGCGCGGCGGAGAGGGACTTATAAGGTTTGTCGTCGAGCACTCGAAGATACCCGTGATAAAGCATTATAAGGGGGTGTGCCACGTGTTTGTTGACGAGAGCGCTGATATGGGCATGGCGGAGAAAATCGCCTTTAACGCCAAGGTCGAGAGGCCGGGGGTTTGCAATGCCATGGAAACGCTCCTTGTGCATGAAAATATCGCCAAGGAATTCCTGCCGAGGATACACAAAAAATACACTGACGCCGGAGTTGAGATGAGGGGATGTCCGGCTACGCGGCGCATTTTGAAAGACGTAAAAGAGGCGAGCGAGGAGGACTGGAGCGCCGAGTATCTCGACTTGATAGTTTCGATAAAGGTCGTAGCAGGGTTTGACGATGCCGTTCGTCATATCGAGAAATACGGCTCGCTTCACACCGAATCCATTGTCACCTCGGATTATTCCAGCGCCATGAGGTTCGTGAACGAGGTGAACTCTTCGACCGTGCTCGTGAACGCCTCCACCCGTTTCAGCGACGGAGGGGAACTCGGCCTCGGCGCCGAGATAGGCATATCCACGACCAAAATCCACGCCTTCGGCCCAATGGGGCTCGAGGAACTCACCACCAAAAAGTTCATCGTCTTCGGCGATGGGCAAATAAGGGAATAATATTTTTGTCCGCGGTAGCGGCGACTTTGTCTTTCGACGCCGTCTCCGGCGTTCAGTCGAAGATGTTTTTCAAGACAAACCAGACGTTTTCCTTCCGTTCCGTCATGCGCCTCATGGTGTAGGGCAGCCAGCGCGTTCCGTAAGGCACGTAAACGCGCACCTTATAACCCTCTTCAACGAGCCTCGACTGAAGCGTCCTTTTTATTCCAAGAAGCATCTGAAACTCGAAATGGTCTCGGGGAATCTTGTTTTCCGAGGCGATATTTTTTGCCTCGTTCACGAGTTTTTCGTCGTGCGTCGCTATCGCGGTATACGCGCCCGATAAAAGAAGCCTTTTCATGAGGGCCGAAAAATTCCCGTCAACGTCTTTTTTTTCGGGAAACGCGATGTCCGGGCTTTCTTTGTAAGCGCCCTTCACGAGGCGCACCGCGGCGTTTTCTTTTATGAGTTTCGTAACGTCCGCCGCGCTCCTGTACAAATAGCTCTGTATGGCTATGCCTGTTTCCGGGTATTTCGCGTGAAGTTTCGAAAATATGGAAAGCGTATTTTCCGTGTGTTTCGAGCCTTCCATGTCGAACCAGACGAAGTTTTTAAGTTCAACGGCTTTTTTTATGATTGTTTCGGCGTTTTCCTCCGCCATTAGAGGTGAGATATCGAGGCCTAAATGCGTGAGTTTGAAAGACACGTTCGCGTCCACGCGGTCTTTCCTTATGGCTTCGACAAGGCTCATGTATTCTTCTACGCCTCTTGCCGCGTCCTTGGCGTCCTTGACGTCTTCGCCGAGGTTGTCTATGGTGGTTTTTATGCCGCGCTCGTTAAGTTCTTTTGCGGTGTTTATTGCGTCTTCCTGTTTTTCGCCCGCTATGTAGCGTTTGGCGAAATAGGAGAGGATACGGCTCATTTTTCCCTCTCCCCCTTGTGGGGAGAGGGCTGGGTGAGGGGGGATTTGAAGCGTTTTTTTACGAATTCTTTTATCATGGCTTCCAGCCCCGGCCTTTGCATGTCTCTTATGCAATAGCGCACCCTGAAAACGGGTTTATTCAGTTTCATGAACCTGCCGAGGTTCACCGGGGTGGCCACGAGCACGGCGTCGGCCGCTACCCTGTTAATCGTCTTTTCGAGTTCCTTTATCTGGAGTTTGCCGTAGCCCATGGCCGGAAGGAGATTCTTAAGGCCGCTGTATTTAAGGAGCGTTTTTTTAATCGTTCCCTGCGCGTAAGGCAAAGGGTCAACCGGAATCGCCTTCACTACCCTTGCCGCCATGAGTCCCGCCCCGTAATTCATTCCTCCGTGGGTGAGGGTGGGGCCGTCTTCCACGACGAGGACTTTTTTATGTTTAAGCGTATCTTTGTTTTCAACGGTTATGTCGGAAGACGTGAGAATAACCCGCGCCTTTGGATTAAGGAATCTTATGTTTTTACGGACGGCTTTTATATCCACCGGTGAGGCGTCTTTTGCCTTGTTTATGATTACGCAATCCGCGCGTCTTGCGTTCTGCTCGCCCTGATAATACAGGAGTTCGTGTCCGGCTCGCAGCGGGTCGGCCACGACTATCTCAAGGGTCGGTTTTATGAAAGGCGTGTCGTTATTTCCTCCGTCCCATATTATCACGTCGCCTTCCTTCTCGGCCGCCCTTAGTATGGATTCGTAGTCAACTCCGGCGAATACCGTTATGCCGGCCTCGATAAGATGCTCGTATTCCTCCATCTCTTCTATCGTGGTTTTGGCGCGAGTCATGTCTTCGGCGGTTTCAAAGCGTTGGAGTTTTTGTTTTCTCAGGTCGCCGTACGGCATGGGGTGGCGTATCACGACCGGCGTCTTGCCGCATTTCATTATAACGCCTGCGATAAATCTCGTTACCGCGCTCTTGCCGCAGCCCGTCCGGACGGCGCAAACCGAGATTACCGGTTTTTTCGATTCGAGCATTGTTTTTTCCGCGCCAAGCAGGAGAAAATCGGATCCGAGGGACGTCGCGAGCGACGCCTTATGCATGACGTATTCGTGAGACACGTCGCTGTAGGAAAAGACCACCGTGTCAACGGAGCGCTTTTCAATGAGTTCCGCGAGTTTTTCCTCGGGATATATGGGGATGCCTTTGGGATAGAGTTTCCCCGAAAGCTCGGGGGGGTATGTCCTGTTTTCTATGAAGGGTATCTGGGCGGCGGTAAAGGCGATTACTTTAGAGGAGGGGTCGCGTCTGAAGAGGACGTTAAAGTTGTGAAAATCCCTTCCGCCCGCGCCCATTATTATAATATTTTTTTTCTTCATGGCGCGAAACGCCTTATGTCTCGGATTTGAGCGCTTTTTCGAATATGCCGAGGGCGGCGTCCATTTCCCTTGTCGTTATCGTGAGAGGCGGTATGAAGCGGAGCACGTTTTTATGCAGTCCGCATTCGACGACTATGAGCCCGTTTTTTTCGCAACGCTTCATTATCCTTTTAAGGAGCGCGCTGTCGGGTTTTTTGTCCTTTTTCACGAATTCAATGCCTATCATCAAGCCGAGCCCTCTTACGTCCCCGATTGAAGGGAATTTTCCCCGCAACACGCGAAGTCTTTTCAGGGCGTAATCGCCGAGCCTTTTCGCGTTCTCCGCGAGGCCTTGTTTTTCCATCACGTCTATCGTGGCTATCGCGGCGGCGCATGAAACGGGGTTTCCGCCGAAGGTGGTGCCGTGCGCGCCGGGAGGCCACTTCTTCATTATGTCTTTTCTTCCTATCACCGCGCTTAAGGGAAATCCCGATGCTATGCCCTTTCCGACGGCCATGACGTCCGGGACCGCGCCGAAGTGTTCCGAGGCGAACCATTTTCCGGTTCTTCCGAATCCGCTTTGTACCTCGTCGGCGACGAATAATATGCCGTGGCGTTTCGTGAGTTCCCTTAGTTTTTTAACGTAACGTACCGGGGGCACGACGTAACCGCCTTCGCCGAGCACGGGCTCCATTACCACGCAGGCCACCTCTTCCGGGCTTACGAGGTGTTCGAGCGCGCTTTCAAGAACCTTGAAACATTCGATTGAGCAGGACTCCGGGTTTTGTCCCACCGGGCACCTGTAGCAGTAAGGATACGGGACGTGGTACACGGACGGGAGAAGCGGGTGGTAGCGGCGTCTGTATTTGACGTTGGAAGACGTGAGGGAGAGGGCTCCGAGAGTCCTTCCGTGGAATCCCCCGGTAAAGGCTATTATCGCGGGCCTTTTTGTGACGAAGCGGCAGAGTTTAATCGCCCCTTCGATTGCCTCGGCGCCGCTATTGGAAAAGAAAAACATGTCAAGGCCTTCGGGCGTCTTTTCTTTGAGCCGAAGGGCGAGGGTAACTATTGAATCGTACCGGAATATGCATCCCGAATGGATGAATCTTTCCGTCTGCTCCTTCGCGGCCTTTACAACAGACGGGTGGTTATGGCCGATGTTCACGGTCGCGAGGCCGGAGGAAAAATCCATGTAGCGTTTTCCGTCCGCGCCATGGACGTAAACCCCGAGCGCTTTTTTCGCTATGATGTTGGTATGGAGGACGAGGGCCGGGGCGAGAAGCCCCTTAGCCCTTTCGATTGTCTTGTCTTTCATGCGTTTGAGGTCCTTTCGCGCCGCGAGGCGTCGACGCAGGCGCGCTTGGTCAGTCCAGTCCGATGAGTTCCGGCTCGCAAAGAAGGGAATCGTACGGCGCGAGTCTTCCGCATTTTTTGCAGACGTATTCGAGGGAATTGAGCATGGGTTTGCACACGTGCCTCAGATTCGTCGTTTCCCTTTTGCAGAAGTCGCACCTTATGGAGCCTGCCTCTTTATTGGGATGGCAGAGATGCCCCCTTCCGGTCGCCTGCTTCTTGCATTTTGGACATTCGAAGGTTTTTACGTATTCGGTCATTGAAGTCTCCTTATCGGTTATTTTCCCGAAAGTTCTCTTTTAAGCGCGGAAAGTTTACGCAAGTGAGTTTTTTCTTCCTCTATTATCATCTCGATTATCTTGCCTTCTTTTTCCCTCACGGTCTTCGCGATTTCGTAGTAGAAAAGGAGAGAGTCCTTTTCCCTTTCTATGGCGAAGTCGAGCAGGGGGGCCTCTCCCTTGAGTTCCTTGGCGAATTTCTTTCCTTCCGAAGGGTGCGCGAAGACCTCGGAATCGGCGAGGGCCTTTATGTAAAGCGAGACGTCCTCTGTAAAGGGGTCGAAAGACAGAGGGGCCTTTTCAACGGAGGCCTTTAATTCAACAAAGTATTTTTTGTGTTTATGCTCTTCCTGCGCGAGAGAGTTGAGAAGTTCCCTTACGTCGTCTTTTTTCGACATCCTCGCGGCGTCGCTGTAAAATCTCTCGCCGTTTTCTTCTATCCTTACGGCCATGTCGAGCACTTCTTCGGCGCTAAAACGTATCGGGTCCATTGAATCCTCCGTCAGGTCTTTTTCCCGTCAGGATTATAGCAGAATAATTCTCGAATTCAAAGTTTCGCTATCGAAGCGAATAAAGCAACGCGACGCTCGCGGCGTAGATTGCGAATAGCGCCATCGCGTCCCATCCGAGCCTTAAGAAAGTCCTGCGCTTGGTTCCGCAGGCTATGGCCGCTATGGAGACTGCGGTCATTATAATGGCCGCGAAGCCGGTTATGGCGTGGTTTATCGAGACGTCGTTTAAAAGCGGGCCTTTTGTGTAGAATATGTCGCCTACGGCAATGATGAGTATGTCGAACATGTTGCTTCCGAATATGTTGCCGACGAGCATGTCTATCGCGCCGAGCCGCAAGGCTCCGACGGATGCCGCTATTTCGGGAAGAGAAGTCGCGAGGCCGACGAAAAACGTGCCCACGAAACTCTTTCCGAGGCCTGTCTCGTCGGCCAGTTTGTCCGCTATGAACGGAAGAAGCGTTGCCGCGACGACTATCACCGCGGCGTTAAAAGAGAATTTTAAGATTGCTTGTTTAAGCGTAATGCCCGGGTATCGCTCAGGCGCGGCAACGGAGTTCTTTTTTTCATAGTAATAAACGCTCCTTATGCCAATCAGGTAAATAAGGATTATCAGAGGGGTGTAGAGGCCCATGCCTCCGAAGGAAGGAAGAAACTTGCCGACGAGTATCGAGCCGGATGCTATTCCTATGAGCGCTATTCCGTAGGAGGCGGAGATTACGTGTCCGCCTCCGGTAAGAGAGAATATCGGGTGGTTTTTGCGGTAAAATAAATCCATGAGGGCGATAATTAAGATGTTGAAGATGAGGCTTCCCATAATGTCGCCAAGGGCTATGTCCGGCACGTTCGCTATGGCGACCGAGCTTATGCCGTTAATAAGTTCCGGAAGCGACGTTATTGCGGCCATGAGCACGAGGCCTATCCACGCCCGTCCGAGTCCCGTCTTTTCCGCTATGACGTCCCCGTATCTTGAAAGGAGCGTGCCGCAGTAGAATATTACCGCGGCGCAGGCGAAAAACTCCAAAAACGAAATTAGCATGACGTTTTCAGATTCTCCCGTCTTATTCCGTTATTTGGGCTTTTTGAAGCCTTCCCGAAAAGTCCCTGTATATCACCTTCCACTTGGTGAACATATCGAGCGAGCCGCCTCTGCCTCCGGCCTCCCTGCGCCCTATGCCGCTTTTTTTGGTTCCTCCGAAAGGCAGTTGTATCTCGGCCCCTATGGTGGGCGCGTTTACGTATACTATGCCCGTATCGATGTCTCTTTCGGCGATTGCCGAGTTGTTCACGTCCTGAGTGTAGATTGAGGCCGAAAGGCCGTATGCCGAGCTGTTTACCGTGTCTATGGCGTTACCGAGGTTTTTGGCCTTTATGATTGACACGACCGGGCCGAATATTTCTTCTTTGGCCACGCGCATATCGGGCGTAACGTCCGCGAAAATCGTGGGCTCGAAAAACCAGCCGTTTTTGCAATCGCCTTTTCTGTAAGGCGAGCCGCCGAGGATGAGTTTCGCGCCTTCTTGCTTGCCGATTTTTACGTAGTTAAAAACCTTTTTTAATTGGGATTCGTTTATGAGGGGGCCGACGTCCGTGTTTTTTTTAAGCCCGTCGCCGAGTTTGAGTTTCTTCGTCTTTCCGGAGAACATATCGAGGAATCTGCCGTAAACCTTTTCGTGAACGATAAGGCGGCTCGTTGCGGTGCATCTCTGACCCGTGGTGCCGAAGGCTCCCCAGAGGGCGCCCTCTATCGCGAGGTCGAGTTTGGCGTCGTCCATCACGATTATCGCGTTCTTGCCGCCCATCTCACAGGATATTTCCTTGTCCGTTGCGGAGCACGTCTTGGCGAGTTTTTCTCCGACCGCTGTAGAGCCGGTGAAAGACACCCCGTCTATGCCCGGGTGAGTTGCGAGATATTCTCCGATGTCTTCGCCTCGTCCGTGGACGAGGTTCACGACACCTTTCGGCACTCCGGCCTCAACGAGGATTTCCACGAGTTTCGTCGCGCATACGGGCGTGTGGCTCGAAGGTTTGAATACGATAGTGTTGCCGCTTATTATGGCGGGGAATATCTTCCACGCGGGAATTGCCATTGGAAAGTTCCACGGGGTTATGAGGGCGAAGACTCCTATCGGGACGCGGACGGATTTACAGTCTTTGTTTCGCAGTTCCGAAGGCACGGTCTCGCCGGATAGCCTGCGTCCTTCTCCTGCCATGTAATAGGCCATGTCAATGGCTTCCTGAACGTCGCCCATGCCTTCCTTTAAGACCTTTCCCATCTCCTTGGTGACGAGCCGTCCTAAAGAGTCTTTATTCTTGAGGAGAAGTTCGGCCGTTTTGAATATTATCTCGCCCCTTTTCGGCGCGGGGGTTTTTCGCCACGACGCGAAGGCGGTTCTCGCGGCTTCCACTGCCTCGTCCACGTCGGTTTTATCCGAGGCAGGCACAGTGCCCACGACCTCGCTTGTATCGGCAGGGTTTACGCTTTCAATGGTTTTTTTGCCCGAAGAGTCGAGCCATTTTCCGTTTATGAGGTTTTTGAAATGCCCGGCCATGCATACCTCCGTTGTCTTTGATTTTATAGGGTTGAGTATAGCAGAGCGCGGAAGGACGGACAAGAGGAGGGGCAAGTTTACTCTTGACTGGATAATTCATTGTTCCTATAATGATTAACGCTGGCGGGCGTAGTTCAATGGTAGAATGAAAGCTTCCCAAGCTTTAGACGAGGGTTCGATTCCCTTCGCCCGCTCCAGAATTTAATTGAAAACCGCCCCGGCGTCGGGGTACCCATGCGAAGCATGGGTCGGGGGCGGTTTTTGTTTAGGGCTGTATCAGGGTTGTCGTTCAAAGGCCCAATTTGGCAAGGCGCGACCTTATTGCCCCGCTTGTCCTGTTGAATGTTTTGGCGAGGCCGGCGACTTGAAAACCTTCCGCAAACAGTTCCCGCAATTTCTCATCCTGTTCTTTGTCCCACGGCAGGTAAGCCTTGGGATGTTTTTTTCTTATCTCCTCGAAACCCGGCGGCGCGCCTGCGTCGACGCCTTGCGGCGCGGAAATACCCCGCGCGCCTCGATTATTTTTCCGCGCGGGGTTTCCTCCGCACGCTTGAATGAATTGCTCATGCGTTGCCGCGAGTTCGTTTTCGGGCGTTTTGCTTAACGTATCCGTTGCGAGCGAAGACTGCGCGCGGAATTCCGCGTCCTGCGTCAACACCTCCGGGTGCACCCGGAACGCGCGTTTGTTCCAGCCGAGAAGATGCAGGCCCGAAAGACGCCTCACGCGAGAGAGAGCGACGTAACCCTGTCCGAATTCAAAGACGTCGCTTAAATCCATTACTGCTTCGTCCAAGCTCATTCCCTGACTCTTATGCACGGTGAGCGCCCACGCGAGGCGAAGCGGAATCTGGGTGATGCGCGCGCGGGCCGCTCCGTTTTCTTCCAAAGCCCAGTCCATTGGCTCGACCGTAATCCGTCTTCCGTTGCGTATTTTTACGATAGGATAACCGCTTTGCGCGTCGAATCCCTCGATTGCGCCGAGCGTGCCGTTCACGAATCCGTCCTTCTGACTATTTTTCGTGAATATCACCGTTGCCCCTGCTTTAAGATAAAGCGTCTCCGGCGAAAGGCAGCCCTTCTTGAGCGCGGCCACGAGGGCGCCGGGGCCTTTCGAGGTCATGGAGAACGCGCGCGGCTCGCCCGGAAGTTTGGCGAGTATCTCGTCGTTCATGCGGTCCACGTCGGCGTTTCGCGAAAAGAGTTTAGGCGTGTTCGACCCGAGCGAGGCATTGATTTGGACGGTTTTTCTGGTTTCGAGGCGGCTCAAGTGATTATTGTCGAAGGCGTTGCGTCGAATAGCCGACAGGAGGAGAAGAAAATCATCGTCATCCTGCCGGTACTGTTCCGTAAGATAGCAAACAACCGGATTCGCCTTTTCCCAAGCCGGAGAATCATAGGCGAAACGGGCGGCGGGTCTTTCGATTAACGCGGTTTGCGCCTCGTCGTTCGCGTCTTTTTTTACGACCGGCGGCAACTGGAAAAAATCGCCGACCAGGACGACCTGAATGCCGCCGAACGGCTCGGGACTCCGTTTGACTTCGCGGCAAACCGCGTCAACCATGGACAGGGTCTCCGGAGGGAGCATGGATACTTCGTCTATGATAAGAACTCTGGCGCGCAGGACGCGCTTCGAGATATGCGCGCTTGAGGCGATTTTATGAAGCTCGTTTTTATCCAATTTGGTTTTAATTCCTATGCCGCTCCATGAATGAATTGTCATCCCGCCTATGTGCGTCGCGGCTATGCCGGTCGAGGCGGTGATCGCAGGCTCTATGTTTCGTTCGCGCAGATACGCCGCGTAGGCGTTTACCGTATGAGTCTTGCCTGAGCCGGGTTCTCCGGTCAAAAAAACATTCGCGCCGGTCTTTAATATTGACAGAGATTGAGATTGAATCATACGATGTTTATCTCACTTTTTGCCGCTTTTTTCAATAGTTACCAGTTTCCCTGCGAGCGATTTTTGCGGCCCTGAAACAAGTTCGAGTTTGCCCGGGTAACGCTTGCCCCGGCAGGCAGTAAGCAGTGGTTGGCGGATTTTTTCAACAGCCGGTCATTTTTCGCTGTATTTGAAATCGTAGTTAAGGACAGTGCCGTTTTTAACGATGACTTCGAGGATGGTTTCGCGCACAATGGCGTCCGAGGTGTCTTCGATTGTTCCGCCGAGGTAGGAGGGCACTCTTTTTACCGTGTAGACATAGCGGAGTTTTTCAATTCCTTCGGCCTCAGTCGTCAGCGACGAGGGTTGCCCGAAGGTGGAGATTACCTCGTCTCTTTTCGTGACGCCCGGTAATATTTCTTTTACCGTCGCTTCGTATATGGGAGGGCCTTCGGTATGGGTCTTGTACGACGCGCAACCCGAAAGGGCAAACGCAAGGAACGCGCTCGCGATCAACCCGCATGTTTTATCCTTTAATGCCGTTTTTCTCATATTGATTCTCTTTCGGCTGTCGCGACGCCGTCCCTTGACATCGCCTTTACCCTGTACATGGCCGTGTCGGCCATGTGTATGAGTTCTATCTTGTTTTTTCCGTCGGCGGGAATGGACGCCACGCCGATGCTTACCGTTACGTTGCAGTTTATCCCTTCGTCCTTGAGGAAGACGGTTTCTTTTATCTTCTTCCGCAGTTTTTCCGCGGCAGTGTAGGCGTTATTCTTGCTGGTCTCAGGCATGAGCACCACGAATTCGTCGCCTCCGTAACGGCAGGCGACGTCAACGCTTCTTATGCAACGGAGTATGACCTGTCCCAGTTCCGTCAAGAGCTTGCTTCCGCAGATGTGACCGTGCTTGTCGTTGACGTTCTTGAAGAAGTCGAGGTCCATGAACAGCATCGAGAGGTCGCAGCCGAATCTTTTGGCCCTCTCCACCTCGTAGTCCATGTAGCGGTGCATGAAGCGCGAGTTGTAGAGGCGCGTAAGGTCGTCGGTTACGGTAAGTTCCTGCACCTTGTCGAAAAGGAGCGCGTTGTCTATGGCTATGGCCGTGTAATCCGCGATTGTGGTCAGAAGGAAAAGGTCGTCGTCTCCGAAGTGCCCTTCTTCGACTTTGTTTATGAGCTCTATGACGCCCATGGTTTTGCCCCTCGTCACGAGCGGCACGCATATGATGGACGTTGTCTTGAAGTTGGACACGCTGTCGGCCTTGGCGGAAAAACGGGGGTCTTTGCTTACGTCCGGGACAAGCAGAGGCTTGCCTTCTTTTGCTACCCATCCGGCGATGCCTTCGTCCATCTTGAGTCTCAGGTCTTTTATCTTTTCGACGCCGTCGCCGACGACTATCTCGAAGCGAAGTTCCTGCTTTTCCTTATCGAGAAGCAGGAGAGACCAGTTTTTGGGTTGCAAGAGGTTGCTTATCTGCTCCATCACTACATGGAGGATTTCTTTGGTGTTCAAGGAAGACGTTACGGCCTTGCCGATTTCGCTGAAGACCTTGAGTTGTTGCAGTCTCTGCGCGGTTTCCTTGAAGCATACGTCTTTATTTGAATTTTCCGGGGATTTGGGATTAGGGCGCCTCATTGATAAAATATACATAATTACATATGAAAAAGCAAGGAATTTGCCCCTGCGCCGCTTTACGGCGCGAACGTTTTTCTCGTGCGACTTACGCCGGCAACGTAAAGCGGCGCAGGGCGAGTTTTTTGTAAGCCGCGAGAAGGAGGGCGGTTACGGGGCCGGTTTTGATATTTATCGAATCCACTTTTTTGAGCGGAGTTATCTCCGTTACGGAGTTGGTGACAAAAGCCTCGTCGCAGGTCTCGAGGTCTTTTACGCTTAGCCGCGTCTCTTTTACGCGGAGGCCTTTATCCCTCGCGAGCCGTATTACGGCGTTTCTCGTAACGCCTTGAAGTATCGCCGAATCATCAGGCGTTGATTTGCCGGTTTTCGGAGTTTTGAGGCATCCGTTTTTTATCAGGAATACGTTTGTGGACGCGCCTTCGAGTATGTATCCTTCCGGACTCGTGAATATGGCCTCGAAGGCGCCTTGATTGTCCGCCTCGATTTTGCCGAGAACGCTTCTCATGTAACTCAGGCTTTTTATCGCGCCGAAGGGGTTTGTCCAGCCCCGAAGTGTTATCGCGGTTACGCCGTTTTCTTGCGTGAGCGATATTCCCTTGACGTCCAGCTTGCGCGAAACGATTATCAAGGCCGGTTTTTTTCCGTTATGCCCGGCCGTAAGCATTATCTTAAGGTACGCGTCGCTTGAAAGGAGGTTATTTTCTTTAAGAACCCGCAACGCCTTTTTCTCGAGGAACTCCGCTTTGGGCGGAGTAATGCGGAGAATCCTCGCGCCGTTCGCAAGCCTTTCCATGTGCTCGTCGAAAAGGAAAATCCTTCCGCGATAGGCCCTCATGGTCTCGAATACCCCGTCGCCGTATTGGAGCCCCTTGTCAAAGACCGAAATCCGCGCTTTATCGGAAGGGACGAACTTCCCGTTTAAGCAGACAATGCCTTTCACGCGCCTTTCACGGCCTCCTCTTCCCCGGTGACTTTAAGAAAATCAGCCGCTTTTATTTCCGTTTCAACGTATTCCTCTTCCGGGTCCGAGTCGGCCACTATGCCGCCCCCGACGCTCAGGCAAAGCGAGCCGTCTTTCGCTATGGCCGTCCTTATGCACATGGACATGTCCATGTCCCCGCAAAGGTCGATGTAGCCGATGGCTCCGGTATAGAGGCCGCGTTTAGCCGGCTCTAACTCTTCTATTATCTCCATGGCGCGTATCTTCGGAGCGCCCGTAACCGAGCCGCCCGGGAACATGAATTGCAAGGCTTCGACAGGGCCTATGCCGTTTTTAAGGGTTCCCGATATTGTCGAGACCATGTGGTGGAGCGCCGGATAGGTCTCTATCCTTTTGAAGCTTTCCACCCTTACGGTATCGGGCGCGGAAATCCTCCCGAGGTCGTTTCTTTCGAGGTCGACTATCATGACGTGCTCCGCGTTTTCCTTGGGGCTTTTTTCGAGTTCCTCGATTTTTGCTTGGTCATGAACCGAATTCCCGCCGCGCGGCCTTGTGCCCTTTATGGGCTCTGTTTCGGCCTTTTGCCCCGTAATCCGCAAAAATCTTTCCGGAGAGTTGGAGAGTATTTGGAAATCCTCGCAGTCGAAAAAGCACGGGAAGCGCGACGGAGCGAGGGTCGTCACGGAAGAGTAGATTTCGAACGGGGCTTTTTTAATCGGTATGGCAAGCCTTCTCGACAGGTTTATCTGGTAGATGTCGCCCGAGGCTATGTAGGCGAGGGCTTTTCTTATCATGGCCGAGTATTCGTCTTTCGAGAGGTTGGATTCGATTTTCAATCCGCCTAAGGCGGACGCGCCGCCTTTAAAGGGTTTCCGGCGCATCGGCGTCGGATTCTTTATGAGGTCTTTGAGTTTCCCGATAGAGCCTTTTTTAATGCCGTAAGAGGCAATCCAACTCTCATTGGTAACGTGGTCGTGGACAAAGACCGCGTCGTAGAGGCCGGCTTGCGCGAGAGGCATATCCGACCCCCCTCTATCCCCCCTTGTTAAGGGGGGAAGCGCGGCGCTCTTCCGGACGGAGAGCGGTTTAAGTTCTTCTATCATGTCTTTAAGGTCGTAGGAAAAATATCCGAAGAGGCCTCCCGAAAAAGGCAAGGGGTTTGCTTTTTCCGTTTTGTATTCCGAGAGTATCAGCGCGAGGGTTTGGAAAAATCCTTGAACAAAGGTTTCCTTTCCGTCTTCCTCGATTGTTATCGTTTTATCCGGGTCAACCCTTATGGTCTTAATCGGTTCCGCTCCGGCTATCGAAAACCTCCTTTGCCACGGGAGTTTGCCGCCGGATATTATAAAGGGGAGCCTCGATTTGCTTAAAGAGCGGAAGACATCGCAGGGGTTCGCGTTTATTCGTTCAATGAGCATGGTTATATGATTAACAGTTTTCGTGGCCTTTGGTCAAGAAAAGAAAATCAACGGCGCGAAATGCCCCTATAAAGCGTAAAGATTAAAAACTTTTAATAAAAACTACTTGACATTTGTCATGGAAAAGGGGTAATTTAAAATAATTCTGGTCGCCCGTGGTTTCGTATGAAATTATGCGGCAGAAAGGAGGACGGCGTAAAAACCGCAATACTTTTCACTGGACGGAAAAAAGAGCCTTAATATCCTTTTTACGGCAGTAAGATTAACACAGGCATGGCATCGTTAGGTTTGATCAATATAAGGCGAAAGGAGAGGTAAAAATGGCAGGCTTCAAGGCATTCTTAAAGTCAGGGCATCCTCCAACGTTGTTCGCGTCGTTTTTGTACTTCGATTTCTGTTTCGCAATATGGGTGTTAGATGGGGCGCTCGGGCCGTTCTTGAGCAAGGAATTCGGCCTGAGCCCGATGCAGCGGGGCTTCCTGGTTTCGGTTCCCATACTTTCCGGAGCCTTTATGCGCGTCCCATTAGGCATTTTCGCGCAGTATATAGGCAGGAAGTGGGCGGCCTGCATAGAGATGATAACCATCATGATAGCGTTGTCCTACGGCGCATTTTTTGTTCATAGCTACAATGAACTACTTTTTATGGGGGTATTGCTCGGGTTAGCGGGCGCGAGTTTCGGCATCGCCCTGTCCCTCGGCGGCGGCTGGTTCCCGCCCGAGCATAAAGGCCTGGCAATAGGCATAGCGGGCGCAGGCAACAGCGGGGCCATAATAGCCATGCTCGCCGCCCCGCCGATAGCCATTGCCTACGGCTGGCGGATAGCCTACCTTGCAGGCGCCGGACTGATGTTGCCTGCCCTGCTCGTAATGTTTTTCCTCGCTAAGGAGCCGCCTGACCGTATCACGGAGAAGTTCACGCACCACCTGAAGGTCTTTGGCGAGAAGGACGCGTGGGTATTCAACGTCTCCTACATCCTGACCTTCGGAGGTTACATCGGGCTTACGAACTTCCTGCCCACCTTCCTCCATTTTGAATACGACATCCCGCTTGCCACGATGGGAAAATACTCGGCGTTTATCGCCATCATGGCCAGCATATCGCGTATAGGCGGGGGCTGGGTGGCTGACCGGGTCGGAGGCATCAAGGCCATGTTAGTGGTATGCGTCGTAGTCGCGGTAATGTCATTCTATGTAGCAACCTTGCCGCCCTTCTATCTCGTGATACCGGCGCTCTGCATCCTCTTCTTAGCGCTCGGCGCGGGCAACGGCTCCACCTTCCAGCTTGTGCCGCTCCGCTGGGTCGGGTCAACAGCCATCGCCATGAGCCTCATCGGCGAGGTGGGCGGGCTTGGCGGCGGCCTCATACCGAACGTCATGGGTTACTCCAAACAGCACCTCGGCAGCTACCAATACGGATACATAGTGTGGGGGGTGCTGGCTATAGGGATATTCTTCATGTATTTGGTGGTCAAGCGCCGGTGGGAAAGCACGTGGGTCGGCGCCGGAGGGAAGGTGGTTCACCACGAGGAGAAGAGCTACGATACGCCTTAATACTTAATCGTACAATCAGAAAGTGAGGTGGCGATGGAACTCAAGAATATACTGTGCCCGCTTGACGGCACGGAACTGATGGATAAGGTTGAAGATACCGCTCAATACCTTGCGAAGATTTCAAACGCAAGGATCATACTGCTGTATGTGGTTGAGAAGTGGTACCGTTCGGAGGGCCTTGTGACAAACTCCCCGGAGTGGGTTACGTTGCACGAGAAATGGCTCAATGACGGGAGAAAGGTCCTCGAGGGGGTTGCCGGGCGGCTGAAGGCCGCCGGGGTAAAGTACATAGATACCGTCCTTGAGGACGGGGACGTCGCCTACGAGATAGTGGCGCTCGCCAATCAAAAAAATGTCGATCTCATAGTGATGGCCACAAAAAAATACTCCCACTTAGGGAGACTCTTCTCGGGAAGCAGAATAGACATGGTTTCAAAAAAGTCGCCTTGCCCCGTTCTCTGGCTCTTTGGTTGAAAGCCTTTACGGTCATAGGGTCAGGAAAGCCTCCCCTCCTTTCGGAGGGGAGGCTTTTTCTTTGTCTCAGGTCTTGTGTTATCATTATTAATCTACGGATAAATAACGACCTATTCCAATTAAAATTTGTCATCCGTCATGATTTAGATTATGATTTAGATGTATGCCGTTGCCATAGCGGTTCGACCCTTTAGATCTTGCGCTCGTGAAGATAGGGGGCATTAGCGCCATTTCTCGGGGCTAAAGTCCCGATCTACGAAAGACAAAGAGAGGTTGCGAAGAGAAAGTGGGGGCGCGTTTTTACGAGGCCGAAAGGCCGAAGGATTCGGTAAAATTCGCAATATAAGGAGTGGAGTCTTTCTATGGAAGATAAAGGATTCTGGAAATCAGGCCACTGGCCCACGCTTTTAATAGCGCTTCTATATTTTGATTTCTGTTTCGCGATATGGGTCTTGAACGGAGCCATGTCTCCGTTCATAAGCGAGCAATTCGGTTTAACCCCCGCGCAAAAGGGCTTTATGATTTCCGTGCCGATTATATCCGGCGCGCTTTTGCGTTTTCCCCTCGGGGTTCTCGCGCAGTACATCGGGAGGAAATGGGCGGCGTTGGTGGAGATGGGAACCATCGTATGCGGCCTGCTTTACGGCTTTTTCTTCGCCGATACTTATAATGAAGTGCTTATAATGGGCGTCATGCTCGGTATCGCCGGGGCAAGTTTCGGAGTGGCGCTTTCCTTGGGCGGCGGCTGGTATCCGCCGAAATATAAAGGGCTTGCAATAGGAATAGCCGGCGCCGGCAACAGCGGCGCCATGATAGCGGTTCTTTTCGGGCCGCCTCTGGCGATAAAATACGGCTGGCAGAGCGTTTACGGTTTTGCCGTTATATTGATGGCAATACCGATGTTCTTGATGTTTTTTTTCGCGAAAGAACCGCCGGACCGCGAAAAGAAGACCCTCGGCGGATACTTGAAGGTCCTCGTTGAAAAGGACGCGTGGATATTCAACATCTCCTACATACTTACCTTCGGCGGGTATATCGGGTTTACGAACTTCCTGCCGACCCTGTTCCACGACCAGTTCGGCATACCAAAGTCGCAGATGGGGATGTACGCGGCCGTCATCATAGTAATGGCGAGCGTCTCGCGCGTAGTCGGAGGATATATCGCCGACAGGTTCGGCGGCCTTAACGTCATGGTCGTGATATGCGGGCTTGTCGCTTTAGCCGCCATCGCGGCAAGCACTATGCCCTCGGTGATAGTCATGACGCTTATCATGATAATTCTTTTCTTCGGCCTCGGCGCCGGAAACGGCTCCACGTTCCAGTTAGTGCCTCATCGCTGGCCCGGCAATACGGCCATAGCCATGAGCCTCATAGGAGAGATAGGGGCCATCGGCGGAAGCCTCATACCTAACGCGATGGGCATGTCGAAACAGTACTTCGGCACGTTCAGTTACGGATTCCTCCTCTGGACGGTTATTGCCGGCGGCATCTTTATCATGTATATCGTGATATACCGCAAATGGACGACCACATGGGTCGGCGCGGGCGGCAGGGCGTTATCTCCGGAAGAACGCGAAAAGAGGAAGAGCGAAGGCGTTCTTTAGATATAAAAAATTTAAGCCCGTGTCTCCCGATTGAATAGGGGGATAATCGCGGGACGAATGGAGGAATAGATGAGATACAAGACAATCATCTGCCCTATTGACGCCACGGAACTTTCGAGCTTGGCCATAGACCATGCGGTACATATTAGCAAGGTCTCGGAGGCAAAACTCGTATTGTTGCATGTCGTTGAAAAATGGTACCGCGGGTTGGACGTGGTCGGAAAGTCGGATGAGTGGAAAAAGCTGCACGATGAGTGGATGGAAGAAGGCAGGGAGCTGCTGAATAAAAAGGCCGCGAAATTGAGCGACGTGAAAAACGTCGAAACAGTTCTGCGCGACGGAGACGCGGCGCATGAAATCGTGGCGGAAGCCTCGGAGCGGGCGGCCGACATCATAGTCATGGCGACACACCGCTATTCCCGGGTTGGAAAGATCTTCTACGGCAGCGTTGTGGATAAAGTGACTAAACACTCGCCGTGTCCCGTCTTGTGGGTTTTTAAGTAAGGCATATGACGGCAACGGACGATAAAAAGGGGGCTCGAAAGAGCCCCCCTTTTTATTCGATTCAAGCCTTTCTGTGGTATATTGAAATGATGGAAATTAAAAGAAGAAAAACAAGGCCTTTGAAGATAGGTCATGTAACGGTCGGAGGCGATTCTCCCGTAAGCGTCCAGTCCATGGCGAACACTCATACGGCTGACGTTTCCGCGACTGTCTCTCAGATAAAGCGCCTCGAGGAGGCGGGTTGCGAGATAATAAGGGTCGCCGTGCCTGACGAGAGCTCGGCCGCGGCCATATCGAAAATCAAGAAGGCGATAAAAATCCCTCTCATAGCGGACATACACTTTGACTGGAAGCTCGCTCTTAAGAGCCTCGATTCGGGGGCGGACGCGTTGAGGCTTAATCCCGGAAATATCGGAAGCGCCGTCAGGATAAGGGAGGTCGTAAAAGCGGCCTCGTCAAAGGGCGCGTGCATAAGGATAGGCGTGAACGCGGGCTCCCTTGAAAAGGATTTGCTCGAAAAGCACGGGCATCCGACCGCGGAGGCCATGGCGGAGAGCGCAATGCGGCACATACGCATTCTCGAAGACGAGGGGTTTGACGCCATAAAGGTTTCCCTCAAGGCCTCAAGCGTTCTTAAAACCATCGCCGCGTACAGGCTTCTCGCGGGAATGGTGGATTATCCCTTTCACGTCGGCATAACCGAGGCAGGGACTCTTTTTTCAGGCACGATAAAATCCTCGGTGGGGTTAGGGATTCTTTTTTCCGAAGGTCTCGGAGACACCTTGCGCGTTTCTCTTACCGCCGACCCGGCGGAGGAGGTAAAGGCAGGGTGGGAGATACTTAAGTCCTTGGGCCTGAGACAGAGGGGCGTGAGCGTCGTGTCGTGCCCGACCTGCGGCAGGATAAAGATAAATTGCGAAAAGCTCGCCCTTGAGGTCGAAACAAGGCTTTCGCACATAAAAGAACCGATAACAATCGCGGTCATGGGTTGCGTTGTGAACGGCCCGGGCGAGGCCATGGAGGCGGACGTCGGGATTGCCGGAGGCGACGGGGTCGCTCTTTTATACTCGGGCGGCAAGGTTTTACGGAAGGTCAGGGAGATTGATGCCGCTGACGCGCTGGTGGAAGAGGTGGAGCGGATAGTTAAAGACCGTCCGTCTAAGGCGGAGGCATGAACGGTCCGGTCTTATAATTTGTTGACATATAATTAAACATGATTTATATTTAATTATCCATAAGGCGTAAAGGGGGATTTCATTGCCCGCGCCGGCCGATTAGGGAGTTTGACGTTATGGGAGCTTCGAAAAATATCGCGGCGTTATTCACGGCGATTGTTTTTTTCGCGATTTCCGGGTGCGCGCAGACGCGCGTCGCCATGAGCGAGGGCGATAGATTTGCCGCAAGCGGCGCGTGGGACGACGCCGCGGTCAAGTACGGCGAGGTGTTGAAAAACGAGCCCGATAACGTCGAGTACAGGATAAAATACTTAAGGGCCAAGGGAGAGGCCGCCGCGACCCACTATGATAAGGGGGTTGACTATTTGGGCAAGGCTGATTATGACAATGCTATTTCCGAGTTCAGAACCGCGCTTATGCTCGACCCGGGCCTTAAAAAATCGGGCGAGGCGATAAAAAAGGCGGCGAATCTCAAGGATTCGGAATATCAATACGATAAGGGCATGGAATTCCTCAGGGACAATAAAAAGAAAGAGGCGCAGAAGTCCTTCAAACAGTCGTTAAAGTTAAATCCGCTGAATTCTTCGGCCAAGGCGGAAATTGAGAAACTCAAGAGGGACGAGGAAGTCGTAATGGACGGCTACGGCCTCGACATAAAGAGCGGAAAACCCATAACCCTTGAATTCAAGGACGCGAGCGTAAAGAGGATATTCGAGGGGCTCTCCAAGCTCTCGGGCATAAACTTCGTCTTTGACGCCGACGTGAAAGACGTTAAATCCGGAATATCTCTTCATGACGCCACATTCAAGCAGGCCCTCGACCTTCTTCTCTCGACGTCCGGCCTTTCCAAGAAGGTCGTGAGCGAAAATACCATAGTAGTTTATCCGTCAACGCCCCAGAAAGAAAAACAGTATCAGGAACTCATGATAAAGGTTTTTTACCTTACCGACATGGAGGCGAAGCACGCCGTGAATCTTCTTCGGACGATGTTGAAGGCCGGAGACATCTACGTGTACGAGGACCTTAACGCCATAGTCATAAGGGCCAAGCCCGACGTCATAGATCTCGCGCAGAAGATACTCGACGCCACCGACCGTTCCGATTCGGAGGTGGTGCTTGCCGTGGACATATTGGAGATTAACAGGAATAAGGCCCAAAACCTCGGCATAAACCTCGACCCCGCTAAAGCCTCGTTGAGCGTTCCTCAGGGCGGCATTAACCCGATTACGGGCGCGTCCTTTACGGCGGGCATACTTCTCGGAGATCTGGCTAACCTTACGTCCAAAGACCTCCTCGCGACGCTTCCTTCGGCCATACTCAACATGAAGATGGAGGACCTCGACGCGGACATACTCGCCAATCCGAGGATACGCGTAAAAAATAAGGAGAAGGCCAAAATCCACATAGGCGAGAGGGTGCCGATAATAACGAGCACCGTCAATAACGGAGTTACGACCGAGAACGTCCAGTATCAGGACGTGGGGCTTAAGTTAAACGTCGAGCCGAGGATAAAACCCAATGACGAGATAGATTTGAAGATAAGCCTCGAGGTGAGCTCTCTCGGCACAAAGACCACCACGACAAGCGGGAGCGTCGTTTACCAGATAGGCACGAGGAACGCGGAGACGTTCTTGAGTCTTAACGACGGCGAGACTCAGATTATAGGCGGCCTCATAAACGACGAAGAAAGAACCACCACCTTGAAGATTCCCGGGCTCGGCAATATTCCGATTATAGGCAAAATCTTCTCCAGCACCGACAAGAGCAAGGTCAAGACCGACATACTTCTTTCCATCACGCCCCACATAATAAGAAGGCTCGACATGCCGGATGAAGAGACAACCCGCATATGGTCGGGCAGGGAAGATTCTCCTTCTTTAGGACAGGCTGTCGACGTTTCGGCGCCGAGGCTTGATACGCGCGAGAGGCCGGCATTGCCGCAGATGAGGGACGGCAGGACTGATTTTCCGCCTCCGCCTCCTCCTTCTCCTCCGGGTTTTCCGCCTCCGCCGCCTCCTCCGGGCGCGCCTGAATCTTTCGCCCCCGGCGAACAGATGGAGGACGTCCCTGCGGAACTTATCGAAGAGCCGGCGGATATGCCGCCTCCTTCGCCTTAGCGCCGGAAGCGGTCCCCCTCCTTTTCCAAAGGGGGGTTAGGGTTTAGGGGGGATTTCTGAAGATGCGTTCCGTCATGAATCAGAACGGACTTACCCTTATAGAGGTTTTGGTAACCGTCACCATACTGGCCATACTCGCCTCCGTCGTGGTGCCTCTTTCACAGATGACGGTGAAGCGCGAGAAGGAACTTGAACTCAGGAGGAATCTTCGCGTAATACGTTTCGCCATAGACGAGTACAAGAGGGTTTGGAACGAAGGAAAGATAAAGAAAAGCATTGACGAAAGCGGATATCCGCCTGACCTCGAAACTCTCGTCGAGGGCGTCGAAGACGCGTCATCGCCGGACAGAAAAACCATTAGATTCTTAAGACGCGTCCCGAGAGACCCGATGAATCCCGACACATTCATATCCCCCGAAGAGACGTGGGGGCTTAGAAGCTACGAAAGCGACCCTGACAGCCCCTCGGAGGGGAAAGACGTTTTCGACGTGTATTCGCTTAGCGAGGGAATTGCCTTGGACGGAACCCGTTATGACAGTTGGTAGGACGTATCGCGAGGGAAACGGCTTCACGCTCATAGAGCTGATGATTGTCTTGACCTTGATAGCGATACTCGCGAGCATAGCCGTGCCCGCGTATCAGAATTCACTCGTGAAGGCGCGAGAGGCCGCTTTGTTGGAAGACCTGCATATGATGAGGGACGCCATAGATAAATATTATTCCGATACCGGCAAATACCCGGACAGCATCTTCGATTTGGCCGATAAAAAATATATCAGGTTCGTGCCTGTGGACCCCTTCACGAATTCAGCCGAGGCGTGGGAGGAAATACCGCCCGACGAGGGAAGCGGCGTTTACGACGTGAGGTCGGGGAGCGATATTGCCGGACGAAACGGAATACCGTATAACGAGTGGTAGATGCGGCGCAACGGCATAATACGGAGTTTTCGGAAAGAGGACGGGTTTACGTACCTCGCCGCGCTTTTCATGGTGGCGGTCATAGGCATAACGCTTTCCGTCACCGCGGAAGTCTGGAGCAGCGTCGTGAAAAGGGAGCGGGAGGAGGAATTAATCTTCAGGGGCGGCCAGATGAGGGACGCGATAAAGAGTTATTATTATTCGTCCCCGGGCGCGAGGGTTTTTCCGCGCGAGATGAATCAACTTATTAAGGACCCTCGTTTTCCGGGGGTCAAGCGGCACTTGCGGAGGATATACGAAGACCCGATGACAGGCAAGCCGGACTGGGAGGCGATAAAGGCCCCGGACGGCGCGATAAAAGGGGTCAGGAGTTTATCGGAGGCCGAGCCCTTGAAGAAGGAGAATTTTCCGTCCGATTTCGAGGATTTTAACGGCAAGTCCAAGTACAGCGAGTGGGAGTTCGTCTATAACCCGCAAAAGGACGAAGCCGCGAGCAAAAACAAGCCGGCGTCGAAGAAATAAGGGGATTATCGCTCATGCCTCTTTACAGGGTTAAGGCCGCTACGCAGGAAGGGAAGATAATCCAAAGGGAACTCGACGTCTCTTCGCGGGAAGACGTTTTATCCGCGATGGAAAAGGAAGGGCTTTGCCTTCTTGAGGCAAAGCCCTTCGGCCGGAGTGGTTTCTTTATAGGCGGCAAAAGAAAGGTTAAGAGAAACGATTTTCTGGTTTTTAACAAGGGGCTGATTTCGCTCTTGAAGGCCGGGCTTCCGGTTATAGACGCGCTCGAAGCCCTTCGCGTGAAGAGTCCCGCGCTTGACGGAGTGATAAAGGACACGGTCGAAGGGGTGAGGGGAGGAAAGTCGTTGTCGGACGCCATGGAGGCGCGGAGCGACGCGTTCTCCACTCTTTACATAGCCTCGGTAAGGGCGGGCGAAAAGACGGGGGACCTCGTGCCGTCCATAAGTTCTTTCGTGGAATACCAGAAGAGGATGGAGGAATTGAGGAAGAAGGTCGTGTCCTCGCTGACCTATCCGGCGATACTCACGCTGGCGAGTTTATGCGTCATAATATTTCTCATGGTTTACGTGATTCCGACCTTTTCGCAGATATACATCTCGAGCAAACAGGAACTGCCCCTCGCGAGCAGGCTTCTCATAGGATTTTCGGTTTTCGTGAAAAGGTACGCTCTTGTGTTTTTGCCGCTCGCGGCGCTCGCGGCCTTCGGCGCGCGCGCTTATTTCAGGACCGACAGCGGCAGACGGCGGCTTGACGGAATAAAGCTCAGGGTTCCGCCTTTTTCCGAACTTTACAGGAGTTACGCGATATCCAAGTTTTCGCGCACCCTCTCAATGGTGCTCAAGTCCGGGGTTAATCTCGTTTACGCCCTCGAGATGTCGAAGGGCGTGCTGGATAACGCCGTGCTTGAAGACAAACTCGATACGGTGATAAAGAAGGCGAAGGAAGGCGCCACCGTAACCTCGGCCATGAACGATGTAGGGCTTATGCCCGACGTTATTCTCAGGATGTTCGGGGTCGGAGAGAAAAGCGCGAGCCTCCCCGAAATACTCGCGGATGCGTCGGCGTATCTCGACGACGAGGTTGACCACAGGTTGAGGATTATGACTAACCTCATAGAGCCGGCCCTTATGGTCATAATGGGGCTTATCATAGGAACCATAGTGATACTTCTTTATCTTCCTATATTCCAGTTGGGGGAGAGGTTATAGAGGCCATGAAGTCTTCGGGAAAGGGCAAGATAGGAGAAATACTGATATCCAAAGGGTACCTCTCCGCGGAGTTTTTGAAAACCGCCCTCGATGCCGGCCGCAAGGAAAAACGCAGGGTCGGAGGCGTCTGCGTAAGGCTCGGCCTGATAACCGAAAGGCAGCTCGCCGAAGCGCTCGCCGAACAATACGGGCTCGAAGTGGTGGAGATTAAGGAATTCGAAGTTGACGAAGACCTCTTTGAGTCCATTCCTTACGAGATACTCCACAAGGCCAAGGTCGTGCCTCTTCGCGGCGAGGGCGTAAGCCTCATAGTTACCGCCGACCCGACGGATATACTGGCCTTGGACGACATAGAGAGGCTCGTAAAAATGAAAAGCGGCAAAAAGAGCCGCCTCGCGGTCGCGCCGCTCGCAGAGGTGGAAAAGGTTCTTTCAAGGGGAAGCGGCGCCCGGAAGATACTCAGGGATGCGGCCGAGGGGTTTAACGTCGAGGCCTTGCGGGTGAGCGATGAGAACGGCGAAGAGGTTCTTTCGATAGAGAAGATTTCGCAGGACGCAAGCCCGGTCGTAAAACTCGTCGACACCACCATATACGACGCCCTGTCCAAGAGGGCGAGCGACATACATCTCGAATCAACCTTCGAGGGACTCGTAGTCAAGTACCGCCTCGACGGGGTGCTTCATAAGATAATGGGCCCGGTCGACAAGAACTCTCAGGCGAACATAATCTCGAGGGTAAAGGTCATGAGCGAACTCGACATATCCGAGAGAAGGATACCGCAGGACGGAAGGTTTCGGATAAAGCTCAAGAATAAGACCATAGACTTCAGGGTATCCATCATACCGAGCATACACGGAGAGGACGCGGTAATACGCATCCTCGATAAGGAACACATAACCAAAGAGTTCTTGAGCCTCCGCCTCGACCTCCTCGGCTTTAACGAGGGCGAGGTGGCGCGCCTTAGAAAACTCATAAGAGAGCCTTACGGCATGGTGCTCGTCACAGGGCCGACCGGCAGCGGCAAGACGACAACCCTTTATGCCGCCGTATCGGAGATAAACACGGGAGAAGACAAGATTATCACAATCGAAGACCCGGTCGAATACGAACTCAAAGGCGTCATACAGATACCGGTGAACGAAAAAAAAGGGCTTACCTTCGCCAGAGGGCTCCGCTCGATACTGAGGCACGACCCGGATAAGATACTGGTCGGAGAAATACGCGACTCCGAAACCGCGCAGATAGCCATACAGGCGGCCCTTACGGGGCATCTCGTGTTTACGACCGTTCACGCCAATAACGTCATAGACGTCATAGGCAGGTTCATACACATGGGCATAGAGCCGTATAACTTCGTGTCTTCCCTCAACTGCGTGCTTGCCCAGAGACTTGTGAGGTGCATATGCCTTAAGTGCAAGGCGCCAATAACTATAAGCAACGACGAGCTTCGCGCATACGGCCTGCAACCCGAAAAATACAAGGACGTTACGTTCTACGCCGGCAAGGGTTGCGGGGAGTGCTATAACACGGGCTATCACGGCAGGAAGGCCATTGCCGAATTGCTTGAACTTTCGGACGAGTTGAGGGATATGATAGCCGCCAAGGAGCCTCCTTCGGCCATCAAGAAAAAGGCGATAGAAAACGGCATGATTACGCTTCGCCGCTCCGCGGTGGAAAGAGCGGTAAGCGGAGAGACCACGTTTGAGGAAATAAACAGAGTGACCTTCATAGATTAAGGGTTACCCCCTTTTATAAAGGGGGGTTAGGGGGGATTAGGGCAATATGCCGGGCGCCGGATTGGCTTTTCTCGAAGATTCGATAGTAATGGCTTTCGCCGAAAAGACGGACAAGGGGATTCTTCTTGCCGGTTGCGCGGGAGCGCCGGCGCCGGCGTATTCTCCTTACGGAACGCTTCCGGCCGCGGGGTTTAAAAACGCCTTGGCGGAGATACTGAGCGGTTCGTTGCCGCGCGTCAAGGACGTCGCGATATCCATACCTGATATTGCCGTTAAGGCCGTTGTGCTTGAATTCACCGAGCTTCCCGATAACAGGCAGGAAGCCGAAGAGGTGATAAAGTGGAAGGCTGCGAAAGGGTTTTCGGCAAGGCCCGAGGATTGTATCCTCGGTTATCAGACAATGGCGGCGTCAAAGGGGAAAAAGGTATTTGCCGCGATAGCCGACAGGAAAATTATCGAGGGCTACGAGGACGCGGTCAGCGAGGCCGGCCTCGGAGTTTCCGTTGTCGGGATTCACTCGCTTAACGCGTTGAATCTTCTTTCCGAGGCATTGTCTGACGAGACAGGGGGGTCTTTTTTCGCGGTAACGGCGTCGAAGAGTTTTTTTTCGGTCATGGCCGTGCGCGACGGGGCAACGGATTTCTACAGGTGCAAGGAAACAGGCGAGGGGGTGGACGCTACGCAACAGATCGAAGCCACGTTCGCCTCTTATAAAGGTAAAAATCCGGACGCTAATATGGATAAGGCGTATATATTGGGAAGCGCCGGCGGGATTTCGGGCGTTCAGGTAAAGGAAATTTCCGTTTCGAGGCTCGTTTCTTTAGGTACGGGAGTAAGCACGGATGGCATTCCGTCGCTTGGAGTGATGGCGGCCGCGGGAGCCGCGGCCGCAAGGTAGGCAGGTTATGGAAAAAATAACGATAAACCTTTCCACCGGAAGATACGCGAGAGGGCAATCCGTAAGGTTAATGGCCGCGGCTCTGACCCTTGTCGCGCTCGTGTTCTCGTACCATACGGTTTACGATTATTACGTGAACGCGAAGACCATTTCGCTTCTTAAAGGAGAGATTGCGAGGCTCGGGGAGGCGAAGGCAGGAAAGGCCGCGCCGCGTAAGGACTTTTCAAAGATTCCCGCCGCCTCGCTCGAGAAGAAGGTTTTTGCCATAAACGACATAATCATAAGGGAAACATTTTCATGGACCGAACTTTTGACGGGCATGGAAGAGGTTACCCCGGGAAACGTCTCCATAGTGCGCATAACGCCGGATTTCAAGGATAATAAAATAGCCGTAAGCGGCATGGCGGCCTCGGTAAAGGACGCGCTTTCTTTCGTTACGAACCTTTCTTCTTCGCCTAAATTCGGCGATGCGTTCCTCCTTAAGCACTCCGAGGAGAAAGGCGACGAGTTGTCGCGCGAAAGGGTGTTTTTTAATGTCTCGGCGAACTACGGCAGGCAGGGAAAGGAATGAGTTTGGTTTTGAAATACGTTAAATCCGCGGGCAAGGCGTCTCTCGTATTGTTTTTGGCGTCCGCCGCCGTTATCGCCGCGAATCTCATTTTGACCTTTACGGTCACGGCCGCTCAGGAAGACGAGACGCGTCTTTTAGAGGAGAGGGTTTCCGGACTCAAAGGGGTTTCAGGTTCGCCTTTTGAACAAGCGGTCTCGGACATAGAGGTCTTTACGGGGAGGATGCCGAATAAAAGCGGACTTCCGAAGGCGCTGGCCTCCATATTCGATATCGCCAGGAAAAACGGCCTCAATATACCTTCGGGCGATTACGCGCCCGAGACCGTAAGCGAGGCCGGTATTTCCAAGTATACGATATCGTTTCCGGTTGAGGGAAGCTATCCGGAGATAAAAAAATTCATATACGGGATAGAGAACATGAACGTTCCGGTTGTTGTCGAGGACATAGTCTTTTCGAGAAGCAAGGGAACGTCCCGACCCACGCCAAGCGGCGTGGGCGCCCCGATAGAACTCAAGATAAGATTATCGGTGTATTTTATATGAACCGGCAGTGGATATTTTCGAATAAAAAGCGCGCATGGGCGGTTTTGGGCGTTATATGGGCCGCGATAATAGCGTATAACGCGGCCTATTACGTTAAAGGCCCGCCGGAAGCGCCGCATGAGACGCCGTCTTCCGGGCTAAAGGTGAGGCTCGACTTGCTTAAAAATAAAAAGCGCGGATACGGCGGCATAAAGAAGGACATATTCAGTCCCCTTAGGCGCGTAATTCCGGTTGTTAAGCCGGCGGAGGTTCAGCCCGCGCCGCCGCCCCCTCCGCCTCCCACGGCGCTTCAGGTGTTCACCATGTCCGTGAGGGCGCTTGGCTTTGTCGAAAAAGAAAAAGACAAGACCGTGTTTTTAAGCAAGAACGACGACCTCTTTGTCGTTAAGAGCGGGGATTTGGTGGACGGCAGGTTCCGTATACTCTCGATAAGCGAAACCTCGATAGGGGTGAGGGACGAGGTTACAAAGGAAGAATCCCTGATAGGAATCGCGGTTCGATAGGTTTTTTGTGTCCAAACGCCGGCAGTGTTCCCGCGCCTTCTTTATTTTTACGTCGAATTCTAATCTTCCCTTAATCTTCTTTTCCGTATGATGGATATATGGATTCCGGTCGGCGTAAACGCCTCCGGAACAAATAAAAAGACAGGGAGGTTAGCGCCATGAAAAAATCATTGCTCATTACGGTTGCGGCAACGGCGTGCATGTTTTTTGCCGGAGTTTTGTCTCTTGCCCATGCGGAAGAAAAAGCGGCGGGGGAGGAAAAGCATAAAGTCGAAGTCAAGGCAACGATATCGCTTGAGGAGGCAATCGCGATAGCGAAAAAAGAAATCCCCGGCGAGGTGGTCGAGGCCGAGCACGAGAGAGGCCGTTACGAAATTAAGATTTTAAAGGACGGCAAGATAACGAAGCTTTATGTGGACGCCAAAGACGGCGGCATAAAGCTTAGCTCAGGGCTTCAGCCCTGATACGTATCAGCCCTTCCGCCTCAGGCGGAGGGCTGATCTACGAAGTGAGGTGGTTGAGTTCTTGACCGGCCTGAATTTAGTGGTAATATTAACGGTAAAGTTCCGCGTTTAACTACGGCAAGTTACGGAGGTTTTCCATGGATTGCAAGGTGAAAGAAAATATCTCCGAAGTCTGCGTATGGGATTGGCAGACAAGGGCGCTTCACTGGATTAACGCCCTTTTGGTCATAAGCCTCATGCTCCTCGCCATCGGTTTCGAGTGGATGGAGGAACTTGGCGCGACAAAGGCCATGAGGAGGCCCGTAAAGGAGATACACGCCTACGTCGGGTATGTGTTCGTCGTGACTTTCTTGTTGAGGATAATATGGGGTTTTATAGGCAACAGTTACGCAAGGTGGAGCGATACCCTGCCTCTTAGCGGAAAGAAGTGGAAAGAGGCTTTTTCGAACCTTAGGTGGGTGCTTGGAGGACTTAAGGGAATTCCGCCGGTCGAGATCGGGCACAACCCGCTCGCTTCCATTGCTTACGCCGCCCTTTTTATCGTGCTCATAAGTCAGGCAACCACGGGCATAGCGCTTTCCGGCAAGGAATTTGGCATGTTCCCGGGAACGGTGATTGTTGCGAAAGAAAACAAGGTCGCCGAAGTCTTGCCTGCCGTTGTCAATGGAAACGCTAATGAAGAAAAGAAGAGCGAAGGCGCGGCCTTGGGAGTGAAAAAGGAGGGCGGGGTACCCACGACCCATCCTTCGGATGGGTACCCCGGCATGGGTCGGGAAGAAGACGCCATGATGGAGGTTGCCGAGGAATTGCACGAACTCGGTCTTTGGTTCATGCTGTTTTTCATTGCCGCGCATCTTGCCGGGCTCGTATTGCACGAAATAGGCGAGAGAAGGGGGCTTTTCTCGTCCATGATTAACGGGCGTAAATATTACGGTAAAGACGAGCTGTGAGGATTATCCTCGTAGAGGACGAAAAAGCCCTTGCCTCGATAATGAAAAAGGGGCTCGAGGAGAACGGCTACTCGGTTGACGTAGCCTATGACGGCGAGGAAGGACTTTTTATGGCGGAAAATTATTCCGCCGACGCCGTCATTTTGGACGTCATGCTTCCAAAGCTTGACGGCATTGCCGTGCTTTCGAAGCTCAGGCGCAAGGGCATACAGACGCCTGTGATACTCCTTACCGCGAAAGACGCCCTCACGGACAAGATAAAAGGTCTGGATGCCGGAGCCGACGATTATCTCACGAAGCCGTTCGAATTTACGGAACTCCTCGCGAGGGTGCGTTCCCTCGTAAGGAGAAAATCCGTCGTCAAGGAGGCCGTGATAAGGGCGGCGGACCTTGACATAAACACGGCGAGCCATGAGGTAAAACGAGGCGGGATAACGCTCAAGATGTCCTCAAGGGAGTACGCCATACTCGAATATATGGCCTATAATAAGAACAAGGTGCTTTCCCGAAGCGACATCACCGCCCACGTCTACGACGAGAGTTTCGACAAGGATTCCAACATAGTGGACGTCTATATAAATTACCTCAGAAAGAAGATAGATTCCGGGCGCTCCCTGAAGTTGATAGTCACGGTGCGCGGCGCCGGATACATGTTGAAAGACCCGGATGCCGCGGACGGCGAAATTCCGGAATAGGCACGGGATACGCGCAATGCCTTCCATAAAGTTAAGGCTCGTAGTGATATTCGCCGCTGTTTTTTCCGTGGCGCTTGCCGCCCTCGGCTTGTCCATGTACGTAAAGCTGAAGGACATAGCCGTAGGCTCGATAGACAGCCATCTGCACTCGGAGGTTCAGCTTATAGCCGGGCTTATAACTTCCGAGCACGAGAATTTGGAAGTCGAATTGCACAAGATGGAGACCGGGGATTACGCGGTCGCTCTTTCGGGGCATTATTTTCAGGTTGTCTTGGAAAGCGGCGAATTGATAGCCCGCTCTCCGTCGCTCTCTCTCGCCAACGTTACCCTGCCGCCCCGCGGCACGGAGGCGTCCTTCGAGCCGGTTTTAAAGAACATAACAGGGCCGGACAATAAGCCGCACCGCCTTATGGAACAGTCTTTCAATGTCTACGGCAAGGTCGTTACCGTGCAGGCGTCGGAATCCCTTGCCGACGTTTACGCGTTGCTCTCGACCTTCAGGAGAACCCTTTTAATCGCGTTCCCGTTGATTTTCGCGTTTACCTCCGCCGCGGTAGTCGCGGTTACGGGCTTTTCGCTGCGAAGCCTCGGTGTGTTCGCGAAGCAACTCGGTCATATAACGGAGAAAAGCCTGAGCGAGAGGGTTAATGCCGATAACCTTCCTTGCGAACTCAAACCCCTCGCGTTAAACTTTAACGTCATGATAGAGCGCCTTGAGGAATCGTTCGAAAGGCAGAGGAGTTTTCTTACGGACGCTTCTCACCAATTAAGGACGCCTCTTTCCATAGTGAAGGCGACGTGCGACGTAACCCTCGCGAAAGACAGAACCGCCGGCGAATACAGGGAGGCGCTCCTCGCCATATCCGGAAGCCTCTCGCGCATGACTGTTCTTACGGAACGCATAATGGACGAGGCGCGTTTCGAGAGCAGGATATTTTCCATGAACATGGCCGAGGCGGATTTGCTCGGTATTCTGGAGGATTGCGTGAGGCTTCTTGAGGATAAGGCGTTGTCGCGTTCCGTAAGCGTCGGATTATCCGGCGCAAGGGCGCGCGTATTCGGCGACAGGGAAAAGCTGACGGACCTTTTTCTTACCATAATCGATAACGCCGTCAAGTATAACAGACAGGGCGGCAGGGTTGCGATTGAAGTCAAGGAAGGCGTTGACGGGGCCGTGGTTACAATAGAGGATACCGGGCGCGGCATACCGGCCGGGGAGAGGGAAAAGGTCTTCGACAGATTCTTCAGGGGAGCGGACACCTCGGGCGTCGAGCCGGGTTCCGGGCTCGGTCTTTCCATAGCAAAGGTTCTGGCCGCGCGGCACGGCGGAGAAATCACGCTTGAAAGCGAAGTCGGCAAGGGAAGCGTCTTCAAGGTAATTTTGCCGAAAAAGGATAAAAAAGACTAATAATATCCGATTTATCCCGCCCCTAAAAACACGCCTACTTTCAAGCGGTTCCGCGATTATAAAAAAGTTTTAATTTTCGGCTTGACATCATTCTGATAAAAGTCATATAATCGCCTGCATATCGAAAAGGGAGAGGTTTGCGCCCTGTATTAAATCTTACCAGCGCCGGGACTGTTTTTAAGGTTCCGGTAGACTCTCAAAAGAAAGGAAGGAGGTTTCAATGCGGCTACATTGTGAAGTTCTTTTCAGGAAGCTGCACATCTGGCCCGTGGTCGTGGTGATCGCTATCGCGCTCGCCCTGAGTTCGGCGCAGGTGTTCGCGGCGGGGGATGCCGGTGCGACGGATACGGCGGCCGTTGCCACAGAGGCGGCGGCTGGCAATGCCGGAACAGGGAAGCAGTATTTTACGGGCGGGAAGAGGTTCCAAAACGGGGGCCCTCCTTGCATGTCCTGTCATAACGCGGGGAATGCGGTCGTTGGCGCATTAGGCGGCGGTTCTCTCGGACCGGACTTGACGGAGGTATTCGACAACAAAGGTTTCCTTATAGACACAGGCTGGATCAATGGCAAAGACATCCCGGTAATGGGGCCGGTATTCTCGAATCATCCGTTGACCGAAGCGGAAGTCGCTGACTTAAAGGCATTTCTCGAAACATTTTCCGGACAGAAGGCCCCGGTAAGAAGCAATGCGCCGTTTGTGGGTGGCGGCATCATAGGCACGATAGTAATGTTGATTATATTTAGTATAGTATGGAGCAACAGGTACAGGAAAAGAACAAACACCACCGCCCACGAGGCCCTTTGGAGAAACTACCGCGGAAAAGGAGGGAGGTAAGCAATGGCTACATGGATACAGGACATAGATAACCCGGCAAAAAGAGGCTGGGAAGAATTTTACCGTAATCGCTGGCAGTACGATAAGACCGTCCGGAGCACTCACGGCAACAACTGCACCGGCGGATGCAGCTGGATGGTGTACGTGAAAGACGGCATCATCACATGGGAACTTCAGGCCACAGACTACCCCCTTTTAGAGTCTTCGCTTCCCCCATACGAGCCGAGGGGTTGCCAGAGGGGCATATCCGCTTCATGGTACGTATACAGCCCGGTCAGGGTGAAATATCCTTATATTCGCGGCATTCTTCTTGATTACTGGAAAGAAGCCCGGACGAAACATTCCGACCCGGTTGACGCATGGGCCAGCATAATGGAAGACCCGGAAAAAGGCAAGAAGATCAAGTGGTCAAGAGGTAAGGGTGGATTCAGGAGATACAACTACGACGAAGCCATGGAGCTTGTGGCGGCCGCCCAGATATACACCATAAAGAAGTACGGTCCGGACAGAAACATCAGCTTCTCCGTCATTCCGGCCATGAGCCAGATAAGCTACGCGTCCGGCGCGAGGTACCACCAGTTGATAGGCGGCGTCAGCATGAGCTTCTATGACTACTATACGGACCTTCCTCCGTCATCCCCCGAAATCTGGGGCGAGCAGACTGACGTTTGCGAGAGCGCGGACTGGTATAACTCCGGATACGTTGTCGTGCTCGGCTCCACCCCCAACAGGACGAGAACCGCGGATTGCCACTTTATCAGCGAACTCCGTCACGGCGGCGCCAAGTTAGTAGTCATGGCTCCGGACTATTCCGAAGTCGCGAAGTACGCGGACCTTTGGGTGCCGGTAAAGACCGGCTCCGACGGAGCTTTCTGGATGGGCGTCAACCACGTCATCTTGAAGGAATTCTACGTTGACAGGCAGGTGCCGTATTTCGTCCAGTATCAGAAGGATTACACCGATTCTCCGCATCTCGTGAAGATAGAGAAGGGCAAGAACGGCAACGAAACCGGCAGGCTCCTCAAGGCCTGCGACCTTTCGGAATACGCCGGAGAGGACAATCCCGAGTGGAAGTTCGCGATGTGGGACTCCAAGACGAACAAGGCCCGCATAGTGTACGGCGGCATGGGTTACCGTTACCCTCAGAGAAAAGAGAGCGAGGGCAAATGGAACACCCTTAATAAGGACGGGAAGACGGGCGAAGACATAGATCCGGCCCTTTCGCTCCTTAATATCAAGGACGGCGTCGTTGACGTGAACTTCTACGAACTCGACACAGGCACGGTTTACAAGAGGCAGGTGCCGGTAAAGTACGTTGACACCGTAAGCGAAGGCAAGGTTGCGGTAACGACCGTATTCGACATGCAGATGGCGCAGTTAGGCGTCGCGAGGCCCGGCCTCGGCGGCGAGTACTGCAAGAACTACGACGACGATAAAGGATTTTCTCCGGCATGGCAGGAGAAATACACCGGCATCGGACGCGACACCATCATACAGGTCGCGAGGGAGTGGGCATCCAACGCCGAGGTTACCAAAGGCAGAAGCATGATTATCTGCGGCGCCAGCGTTAACCACTGGTACCACGCCGACATGATTTACAGGGCGTTTACCATGGCGCTTATGCTCTGCGGCTGTATAGGCAGGAACGGCGGCGGCATGAACCACTACGTCGGACAGGAAAGACTTGCTCCGTTTGACGCGTGGGGTCAGGTGGCCCTCGCGCTCGATTGGGCGAGACCTCCCCGTTTGCAGAACACGCCGAGCTACTGGTACATACACACCCAGCAGTGGAAGTACGACTCCAAGTTGACCGACTACCACAGGGTGCCTGATGTCAACGGGTTAGATTTCGAACATACCGCCGACTTTAACGTCAGGGCCGTAAGAATGGGGCATCTGCCGTGGTATCCGCAGTTCAACAAGAGCTCGCTCGCGCTTGCCGAAGAGGCAACGAAGAGCGGAGCCAAGTCGGACGCGGAGATTGTCGACTATACCGTAAAGCAGCTCAAATCCGGCGCTCTTCAGTTCGCCATAGACGATCCGGACGCCCCGGAAAACTGGCCGAGGGTCTGGATGATATGGAGGGCGAACGGGCTCGGCTCGAGCGCGAGGGGTCAGGAGTATTTCTTCAAGTTCCTCCTCGGCACCCATAATAACGTAGGCGCCGACGAAGTCGCGAAGCCCTATTGCAAGGAGATAAACTTTAAGGAGTCTCCGTTAGGCAAGATAGACCTCATAACGACGCTCGAGTTCCGCATGAACACGACCCCGACCTATTCGGATATAGTGCTTCCGGCGGCCCACTGGTATGAGAAGGAGGACATCAACACCACAGACCTCCACTCTTTCATACACCCGATGGGCGCGGCGGTAACTCCGAACTGGGAAGCAAAGAGCGACTGGGATGCCTTCAAGTTCCTCTCGAAGAAGTTCTCCGAGATGGCGAAGAAACACTTCCCTAAACCGGTGAAGGACGTAATGTCTTCCCCTCTTGCCCACGACACCCCCGGCGAAATCACGCAGCCGGCCATAGGCGGCGTCCAGGACTGGAAGAAGGGACAGTGCGAAGCCATCCCCGGAAAGACAATGCCGAACCTGAACGTTGTCGAAAGGGATTACGCGAACGTCCATAACCGTTACATCTCGTTCGGGCCTTTGATGAAGACCAAGTACGGCTTCCACGGCATCATGCTCGACGGAAAGCCGTTCTACGACGAGTACATGAACATGAGGCACACCGACACGGTCGAGTGGGGCGGCAATAAGTATATCGCCATGAGGGAGGCCAAGGAAGCCGCGAACATCGTAATGCACTTCTCCGGTCTCACGAACGGAGAGGTCGGCTACAAGCAGTGGGAGGTTGAGGAGCACCATACGGGACTTCACGGCGATAACTTCTACAAGGCTAAGGAAGAGGTCAGGAAGTGCCTCGGCGAAGCCGAAACCAAGAAGTTGCCGTTCTATGACGTTCACCACCACGGTCTTGCCGATGCCATAGCCGGCCCGACAAGGGACACCCGCATGACCTACGACGATATCGTAGCTCAGCCGAGGCGTACTCTTACGAGCCCTCTCTGGACAGGCGATACGAGGAACGGAAGGGCATACCAGGGGTTCTCCCTCCAGATAGATTACAGGCTCCCGTGGAGGACTCTGACGGGGAGGCAACACTACTATCTCGACCATCCGATGTTCCTCCAGTTCGGCGAGGGTTTGGTGACGCACAAGTACAAACTCGACCCGAATAAGATGAACGAACTCGTAAAGAGCGACAGGACCGACGCCATCGTGTGCAATTACATCACCCCGCACGGCAAATGGCAGATCCATTCGTCTCATTACGACAACCTCCGGATGCTCACGCTTTCAAGGGGCGGCAACTGCATATGGGTAAACGACAGGGACGCCGAGAGCGTAGGCATCAGGGATAACGACTGGGTCGAGGCGTATAACGACAACGGCATATTCGTATGCCGCGCCATCGTCAGCGCCAGGATACCGTCGGGCGTCGTGTTCGCTTACCACTCCATGGAAAGAACGGTAAACGTTCCCAAGGCCGAGCAGAGGAACAAGATAAGGGGCGGCTTCCATAACAGCCTTACGAGGCAGAGGCTTAAACCCACTCTCATGGCCGGCGGTTACGGACAGTTCTCCTACGGATTCAACGCATGGGGTCCTATACCGATAATCAGGGACACGAACGTTCTTGTAAGAAAAATGAGAAACCAGGAGGTGAAGTGGTAATGGACGTTAGAGCCCAACTTTCAATGAGTTTTCACCTTGACAAGTGTATAGGGTGCCACACGTGCAGCGTATCCTGTAAAAACGTGTGGACGAGCCGTCAGGGCGCTGAGTACATGTGGTGGAACAACGTCGAGACCAAACCCGGCGCCGGTTATCCCCTTACATGGGAAGACCAGGACAGGTTTAAAGGCGGTTGGGAAGTTACCGGAAGCGGGGCGCTCCGGCTTAAGCTCCTTAAGGGGCCGGGTAAACTGAGGACGCTGGCGAACATATTTTTCCAGCCGAATCTTCCGACGATAGACGATTACTACGAGCCCTTTACGTTCGACTACGATAACCTGTTCAACGCGCCGGCCGGAGACGACCAGCCGGTGGCGCGCCCGAAGTCCCTTCTCACGGGCGAGTTCATGAACAAGATATCCATCGGACCTAACTGGGACGACGACATGGGCGGATCCCCGCTATACGCGTCGAACGACCCGAACCTTAAGGGTCTTTCCGACGCGCAGAAGCAGCTCCTTACCCACTTTCACAAGTTGTTTTACTTCTACTTTCCGAGGATATGCAATCACTGCACGAACCCGGCCTGCGTGGCGTCATGCCCGTCGGGCGCCCTTTACAAGAGGGGCGAGGACGGCATAGTCCTTCTGGACCAGAACGTATGCCGCGCGTGGAGATTCTGCGTGAGCGCGTGCCCGTACAAGAAGCCGTATTATAACTGGAACACCGGGAAGAGCGAGAAGTGCATATTCTGTTATCCGAGAACCGAGACGGCTCAGGCCAATGCCTGCGCCCATTCCTGCACCGGCAGGATAAGGTTCGTCGGCACGTTGCTCTATGACGCGGACAGGATAGAAGAGACCGCCAAACTGCCCGACAACAGGCTTGTCGAGGGTATGAGGGAACTCGTGCTCGACCCGAACGATCCGAAGGTCATCGAGGCCGCGAGGAAAAACGGCATCGAAGAGAATTGGATAAAGGCCGCGCAAGAGTCGCCTTCTTACAACCTCTTCAAAAAGTGGAGGATAGCGTTCCCTCATCATCCGGAATTCAGGACGGTTCCGATGAACTATTACGTGCCGCCGCTTTCGCCGATACTCCATCAGGCGAAGGGGGATCAGGGCGGCGTGTATGACCCTGAATCAATGGACTTCTTCAACGACGTCGAGAGGATGAGGATACCGATTAAATACCTCGCCAATCTTCTCACGGCCGGTAACGAGAGTCTAATCGTCGAGTCCCTGAAGAAGCAGATGGCGGTCAGGATGTATATGCGCCAGAAGCGCGTCGGCGACGTGGGCGAAGCCAAGGTAAAGAGTGTCTTGAGCGAGGTAGGACTCAGCGAGCAGGACGCTGTAGACATCAACAGACTCGTCGCGCTCGCGACCTACAAAGAGCGTTTCGTGATACCCGAGACGCACCGCGAGAGCAAGACGACCGTTGACCCGAGGACCATGTACGAGAAGAGAGGTTCCGTCGGCTTCGGACAGAAGAAGAAGGAGTTCCTCGGAAGACAATGGTAACCATGACAGTAAACGGAATCTACAGTTTCATGGCCGCTCTTTTGGAGTATCCGTGGGACGATATAAGGGAAAAGGCCCAAGGCTGCCTCGCGGCAGTCGAGGGCCCGTCCCTGCAGTACCCGGCCGGGGTTGCGGAGGAGTTGAAGGCCTTCATGAAGGAATCTTCTGAAATGCCTCTCGACGATTTGCAGGGCTTGTACTCCTACACCTTCGAGATAGCCGGCGGAGAGACCACGCTTGACCTGGCATATCATCTTTACGACGGGTTCAAGAGGTCCAATTATCTCGTAAGCCTGAAAGAGCTTTACAAGGCAAAGTCCTTTCCGTTCGATGAAGTCGCGAAGGGCGAACTTCCCGACCATCTTCCAGTCGTCTTGAGATTCCTTGATACCCTCGATGACGAGGGGTTGCGCCGGGAGATGCTCGAGTCCTTTGTCATAAAAGGACTGGAAAAGCTCGCGAAGAACTTCGACATAAGCAGCAGCAAGGATTCGCCTTACAGGCACGTCATAAAGGCTCTCTGGCTGGTTATTGACACGGATATAAAGAGAGAGAAAAGCGACAAGTGAGCGGCAGGCAGGGCAGGGTTTCAGAGCCCGCATTAGACGGGCGTTAAAAGGGTTGTCAACATAAAAGAGAAAACAAGGAGGTTGAACAAATGGATAATATTTTATTCGGCCAACTCCCGTATGTGTTGATAATAACGGCGATAGTCGGCACGATCTACAGATTCACGAACAATCAGTACTCCTGGTCCAGCGTATCTTCGCAGTTCCTGGAGAACAAGATCCTCTTCGTCGGCGCGTTCCCCTGGCACCTTGGTATCATACTGTTACTCTTGGGGCACATACTGGCGATATTCATACCGGGCACTTTGCTCGCGTGGAACAGCGTTCCGATAAGGCTCTACATCCTTGAGTTCACGGCGCTCATACTCGCCTTCCTGACAGTCGTGGGTCTCGCTGCTTTCATATACAGGAGGCTTACGGATTCGAGGGTCAGGGCGATGACCTCGTCATGGGATGTGCTCGTGTTGATAATCCTTGCCATACAGATTCTTACCGGCATAGGCAACGCGGTGCTCTACAAGTGGGGTTCCAACTGGTACGCGGCGGCGGCTGTTCCGTGGATACGGTCGGTCATCACGCTTCAGCCCAACGTGGCGTTCGTGCAGTCTCTTCCCCTCATCACGAAGGTGCACATCTTCAACGCCATGATATTCATAGTTCTTATCCCGTTCTCCCGTTTCGTGCACTTTTTGGCTTTCATAGGGCCCATCAAGTATATGTTCAGGCCCTATCAGGTCGTAAGGTGGTATGGACCGAGACAGCCCAGAACCAATCCGATAAGGCAGTATAAGTAGGTTTAAGCACAGGGGGCGCTAACCGCGCCCCCTGTTTTAGTTTTTACGGTTTCAGGCGGCCGTGCGGCCGCCAATAAGAACAACTTTAGTCTTAGTCCCGAAAGACAGCACTCATATGTTTTTTTATTTTCTTAATTAAACAGATGTAAGATGTAAAAACGACCCTTGAAAGGAGTTACACAATGGCAAGGTTACCAAGATGGGAGCCGGAGAACGAGCAATTCTGGCGTGAAACCGGTAGCAGCATAGCGTGGCGCACATGCTTCGTAACGACGTTCAGCCTTATCTTCTCATTCGCGACGTGGTTCGTCATGAGCGCGGTGGTCGTGAGGCTTCCGGCCATAGGCTTTAAGTTCACCACAATGGAACTCTTCTGGCTTGCGGCAATTCCGGGGTTCGCTTCCGGCACATTGAGACTGATACATTCTTACTTTATCCCGGTACTCGGGACAAGGCCGGTCGTAAGCATAGCGACCATCATTAAACTCATTCCGATGGTTTGGCTCGGCTACGCGGTGCAGGACCTGAATACCACGTGGACAACATTCATGATAATCGGATTTCTTACCGGTATGGGAGGCGGAGACTTCTCCTCTTACATGCCTTCCACGAGCATCTTTTTCCCCAAGAGGCTGCAGGGAGTCGCGATGGGCATTCAGGCCGGTATCGGTAACTTCGGCGTGAGCGTTGTGCAGTTCGTAACGCCGTGGATTATAGGCTTTGCCGCCCTCGGGACCATAGTGGGCGGGCCGCAGCTCTTTACAAAGGCCGATGCGGTTAGGGGCGCGATAACGGTTACCAAAGTCGACGGTGTGGTTACGGACGTAGTGGTGAATAAGCCTGAGTGGATACCCGCGGTAATTGTCGTAAAAGAAGACGGCGTGCTCAAGGACGTAGTGCTTCAGGATACCGATGCTATCAAGGGTATAAAGGCGCCTGAAATCACAAAAGACGACAAAGGCAAGATTACGGCAATAACGCCGGCCAAGGGCGTAAAGATAGATGTTACAAGAAACCCCGCCGGCGCCATTACCGACGTAACGGTCAAAAATGTGATTAAAAAGGGCATGTGGGTGCAGAACGCCGCGTTCTGGTATGTACCCTTCCTCATTGTGGCCTTCATCCTCTGCGCGATATTCCTGAGAAGCGTTACTGTCCCGGCGAGAGGTTTCAAGGGCCAGTTTGAAATACTCAGCACGAAGAACAGGGCGCTCACGCATACATGGAACTGCACCATAACATATATCTGTTCATTCGGTTCGTTCTCCGGTTATGCGGCGGCGTTCCCCATGATGATAAAGGTTATCTACGGCGGTTTTGACGGCGGGCCCGACCCGTTGAAGTATGCCTTTTTTGGCCCTCTTATCGGCGGGCTCGTCCGCGCTCTTACCGGTCCTGTATTTGACAAGTGGGGCGGAAGCAAAGGCATGCACTGGACGACAATAGGGCAGATACTCGCTTGTATTGTCCTTATATTCGGAGGGTTTCTTACGCCAACAGAGGCCACATGGACAGCGAAGTTCCCGGGGTTCGTATGGGTAATGCTTTTCATGTTCCTGATGACAGGCACGAACAATGCGGCGACCTTCCGCCAGTATCCGATAGTGTTCGCGTATTCGTCGGCCAAGGGCGCGCAGATGCTCGGCTGGACAGGGGCGTGGGCGGCATTCGGCCCGTTTATCTTTACCGCTCTTATCGGCTGGGCCATTACCGCGACCGGCAGCGCCATTCCGTTCTTCATAGGCGCGGCGGTTTACTATGGATATTCCGCCTTCCTGAACTGGTACTACTATACCCGCAAGGGAGCCGAGCGGTTTGACTACGGCAACTCCGGCGGCACATGGTGGGATAGTCTTTCCGATGGCGACAAGGATAAGATGAAGAAGATAGACTTGCACCAATAGCGTAACTCAAGGCCTTAGCCTTGATAGCAATAGCCATGCGTAATCTGTATAAGGGAAGGCCGCGCGGCCTTCCCTTATACTTTCTTATGAAAAATCTGGATACGATAGTAACCATAGCAGGCATAATTTATGGGGTCTGGCTGATATTGATCGTCTTTGTAAGGAATAAATTTACAGAGGCCTTCAGGCTGGATGTCATGTTTATGCCTAATTCGTCAGAGAGCACCAGACCGTTAAATCTGGTCGTCGGCGTACTTGTCGCGGGCTATAGCATTTATTCGCTGTTAAAAGGATAAACGGCAATGTTTATGGCGCAATAAAGAACCGGATAGGGAATCTTCACATCGTTGGCAGGCCGGTTCATCACTTGGATTCATACACAGGAGGCTTGTTAATGGCAACATGAACAAAGGGGATGGAAAATAAACCGTGTTTCCCTTTGTTTTTTGGTATTCTTCGTTATGTCTTACCCCTTGACAAGGTTATATTTAGGGCTATACTTTTCATACGAAATTAACCGCTAAAAAAAACCTGCAAAGGAGGGAAGCAGATTATGGTTAAGCTCAGCGAATTCGACAACTTTGGCGTGGAGGACATGTCCGGGGGAGATTACGAAAAGAAGCAGGCGGAACTTCAGAAAAAGTGCAAGTGCCCCACTTGCCCGACATTCGTAAAGGGCGACGCCATGAACGCGTATTGCTTTCCGTTAAGCGGCACAAGCAAAAAGATACAGAAAGAGATAGATTGTATCTGCAAGACCTGCCCTGTTTTTAAGGAGTATGAACTTACCCATTCGTTCTATTGCACGCGTTGCTCGCAGGTTTGTCAGGCCTATAAGGCAGAGGTCGGGGCCGCGGGACACGAATAGGGTTTGCGTTTGCTTTACCCCAGATATTTAGTTTGACAAAAACTCTCCCCATAGTATTTTGAGGTATCCGGGGGGAGTTTTTTTTAGGTCATCATGGGAGACATTGAAAAGTTGAAGACGAGGGCGTTCATCTTTTTATCGGCATTTGTTTTTTGTCTGTTGCCGTGCGTATCCGCGGCAAGGGTCATAAACGTGCCGTCCGAGGCAAGTTCCGTGCAGGGGGCTGTCGAAGCCGCGGCCCCCGGCGATACGGTAATCGTCTCTGACGGAACTTACGTCGAGAATGTCCTCATAGGAAAGTCCTTGGTAATTAGGTCCAAAAACGGCAATTCTTCGGCAATAATAATTGCGAAGGATATGGGGAAGGCCGTCGTGAAAATAGACGGAGTACAAGAGGGCGAGTTTTCGGGTTTCACTTTAAAAGGCTCGAGCCTGGTCGGGTTGCACGTGCACGGAGCTTCCGGCGTCAAGGTGAGCGACATTTTGGCTACGGGGAATTATACGGGTATTTTCGTGGAGGAGTCTTCAGGCGGCGTGTTTTCCGGAAATACGGCGAGCGGCAATACCGACGGCATAGTCATTCAGAACTCCAATGATAACGTCTTCGAGAAGAACCACGCCGATTCCAACGCGGAGAAGGGGTTTCTCCTTGTGTCAGCCTCCGCCAACAGGCTTGAGAACAACACCGCGGATTCGAATTACTGGAACGGCATTACTCTTTGGTCGTCGAGTTCGAACGTGCTCAGGAACAATACCGCCTACAAGAACACCTACGGCATCGTCATGAGCGAATCCGAAAACAACGAACTCGAAGGCAATAAGGTCATGAGGAGGCTGTATTTCCTGTTGCCGGTCGCGCTAATCTATATCGGCGTGATAATTTATTTTATTGAAAGAAGACTCCTGCTCATGTATTATGCTGTGAAGAAATAACGCATAATCAGGCGCTCGGGAGGGTTGTTTTCTTGCTTGTAAGCGTACTTTCAGCCATAGGTTTCATGCTCGCGGTCATGAGTTTCATGGGAGGGTTTCGGATGGTCAAAAAGACCGACGAGCACGAGACCTTCATGCATAGGCTTAACGGCTACATGACCATTGCATGTTACCTGACCATAGCGGTCTTATCCATAGCCAAGGCCCCTCACGCGTCTTCCATAGCGCTATGGTTTCTGGGTCTTTCCCTGCACGGACTTAAGGTGTTTATCGCAAGGATCGGGCTCGCCGTAAGATACGGCGGATACTTCGGGGCCACTCTCATAATAACGTGGTTTGTCGTTATATTCACTCATCTTCCTTCCTGAGCAGGGCTTTTCCCTGCGCCCGCGCGCCTGTCATCAAGACAAAACAATTGAATTCGGCGCGTGTATTTGATACAATTAAAAAATAAGGCATATGAAATATACGAAAGCGAGGTAAGGTTGCCATGAGCGGAAAATGTTTGACCATAAAATACCAGTGCACCCATCCTTCGTGCCAGGTGTTTTGCAAAAAGGGCGAGATAGACATCGAGGAGTCGTTTTTCAACGAACTCCGTTCAGCCGCGAAGGAAGGGGATACCTTTAAAAGCCCTTCGACGGCATGCAGGATGGGCTTCGCGCAGGTATTTAAGGTTTTAAGCGTGGAGGAAACGCGGGAGGCAGTGGATGCAGGCTCTTCGAAAGAAAAGGTAAACGAGAAAGACCCGCTTTGGATGCTTTCCGACGAGCACCGGCATGTGCTCGCGAAGTTGGATGTTATTGAAGATCAGGTGCGCAAGAGGGACATAGAGGGGCTTTGGGAATCCACCGCGTCGGTTGAAAACGACATAATACTTCACGCCATCAAGCAAGAGGAAGGGGCGTTGTTTCCTCTTATCGAAAGCCGTATTTCCATGGGCGAGGGACTTGTCGCCATAATGAAGGAAGACCACGTGGAATTCATATCCATACTCCACGGGTTCCGTTGCGGTCTTCAGGACGGCGACATACAGGACGGATTGGTGACGTCTCTTATAGTAAATCTCCGTAACCATATAATAAAAGAAGATGAGGAGTTCTTTCCGCAGATTGATGAGGTCATGAAGGCCGATGAGAGGGCGATTCTTTATGAAAAAATGCTCAAGATCAGGGAAGGGCATGTTCCGCTTGTCGCCGGCGACAGGAAGGCGAAGGGATTGTCTCCGTATTCCGAAGACAGAAGGAGAATGGATGCCGAGATAGTAGCCCTTAAAGAAGCCACATCAATGGGAGACGTGAAGTGTTGCGGCGCCCACTGACGGAGGCTTAAGTAAGGCATAAAGAAGGCTTTGCGGCAATAAAAAAGGGCTGCTGATTGAGAATATCAGCAGCCCTTTTTGTTCTTGCGCGGTTTTTACTGGAGCGTCTGGGTCGCCTTTTTATCGTCCGGAAGAGCCGGAAGACCGAACTTGTCGTTGAATGTCGTTACGATGTACATGAGCGTCCTGTGGTTAAAGAGGAGTCCTTTGAAGAGCTGGGTCTTGCCGAGGACGTCGAAGTAGAACTCGTACGAGAACTGTATCTGCTGCGCTATTCCCTGCTCTTCGCTTATGTCGTAGCTGTTTTCGGCGAACATAAGGTCTTTACGGATCTCGGAATAGAACTTATCCTTTTCTTCTTCGCTCAGTCCCTTCAACTTATCCTTGTGCTCAGGCGCTATGGACACGCCGTTCAGCAGGACCACGAGGCCGGGGTATTCCTTGGGCTGTATTATCCTTTGCCTCTTAAGCGTGCCGAGCGGGTAGTCAATCTCGAAGTGGAAGTTCGAGTACTGGTCGTCGACCGTCCTTACCTGATGGCCGTTTTCCTTAAGCCACGCGGCTATCTTTTCTTTTGCCTCTTCGAAAGTAGTTACTGCCATTGCCGTTCCTCCTTTTGATTGCGTTCGTTTGTCTTTATTGATTGCTCCGGTAAAGAATTCTCGGTAAAGAGAAGATAATATTTTATACCAATAGAAACGCCGTGTCAATATTCTTTTTGGGATTGTCCGGCGCCGCTTTCAGGCGCGAAGTCGTCATCTGCCATGCATATGCCGTGACGGGAAGCGGCGCCGGGCGCGGAAATCCGGCATGAGGCGGCGTTAGCGTTCTTTTTCTATTATGGCTGCCACGCTTTTTTTGATTTCACTCAGGTGGGCCGGTTTCAGGAGGTATCTCAAGCCGGTTTTCTTGAAAAAATTCAGGTTTTCGCTCTCATCGTAGGCAGTGAAGAAAAGCACGCGGTCTTTGATTTCCGGGTGCGCCTTTACCGCCTCTTTATAACACTCTATTCCGTTCATCACCGGCATCGCGACGTCGAGTATTATGACGGAGTAGTAATTCTTGTTTATCAATTCCAAGGCCTCCTTGCCGTTATATGCCTTGTCTATGGCGCTTTCGCCGTATAGCACCGCCGAGAGGAGTTCGATTATGGGCGCGGAATCGTCCGCTATGAGCACGCTTTCGTGCCAGAAGGACGGCATGTGTTTGATCTTTTCGACCATATCCCGGCCGTAAGCCGATTCCTCGAGAAACGTTTTTAGGCGGCGCTTATGCATCTGAAGTTCGTAGACCGCGCCTTCCGCGTCTTTAATCTTGTCTTTAAGGGAGTTTACCGCGTAAATGAGAAAATCGTTCATCTCGGAAGATTCGATGGTTATGGCGCAATCCATGATCTCTTCTTCCGACAGGGCGCCGGTCTTGAGACGAATGTCGCACATGGCGAGTTTCGAGGCGAGAGAGCAGGGGTAGTCTTTTTCTATCGGCGTGAAGTGGCTGATGTCGGGTATCTCTTCGACGTAGGCCTCGGCTTTTTCCACGAGTTCTTTGTGGTGCATTTCTTCGTTCGACATGCAGGAGAGGAATTTCGAAAGCTCTTTATTGTTTTTGGAAGCCTTTGCCGCCTCGGCGTAAAAATTGCCCGCCGCGTCTTCCATGCCTTTAAGCCACTTGATGAGGTCCTTCATCTCCGGATTCTCCCTTATGTTGATTTTATTAGTAAAAACGGCGCATGTCAATCCGATTTGCCGGTTTCGCGCCGAAACCCTTGACAATTCCGCGCTCCGGGATTATACTTCATAAGTAAGTACTTACTTACCAACGGGGTTGCGGCAGTGGCGGCAAAAAAAAGGATAAGCGGGGAGGAGAGGAAAGAGCGGATAGTGGCCGCCGCCGAGAACCTTTTCTCCAGGAAAGGCTTTAAGGGAACCACCACTAAAGAGGTGGCCAAGGCCGCGGGCATAAGCGAGGCCGTGATATTCAGGTATTTTGCCGATAAATCCGACCTCTACGCGGCGATAATAAACAGGTGTTGCAACGACAAGCACGGAAACTTGAAGCTCGAAGGCAGGCTTAAGGGAAAAAGCGGAAAAAAGGCCTTTATCGCCATAGCCGACTACTTTCTGGAACTTTACGCCGAAGATACGACCTTTGCGCGGTTATTGCTTTTCAGCGCCCTTGAAAAGCATAAGTTCTCGGATATGTTTATAGAGAGCCGCGGGGTCGAAACCCTGGGATTAATCTCCGGATTGATAAAAGACGGCATAAGGCGGGGCGAGTTTAAGAAGATGGATCACGAGCTTTCCGCGAGGGCCTTCCTCGGCATGGTGCTCCATTATTGCATGACACAGGAGATACTCGGCTTTAAGAGATTTTTCTCAAGACCCCGGAAAAAGGCGGCCGAGGCGTTTGCCGGGATATTTCTCAACGGTATTTCCAAGGAGAAGGCGAGATGAATTTTAGAGGCGTATTCGCCGGCGGGGCGGTTTTTTTCTTCATTGTATTTTCCCCGGGCGCGTGTTTCGCGGTTCCCGGATACGGGCTCGCGGAACTCTGGAAAGAGGCTCTCGCGAGCCATGAACGCGTGGGAATAGCCTCCGAATCGGTCGAGCGGAGCAGGCGCGACATCAATAAGGCATATTCGAATGTGCTTCCGAACGTCACCCTCGAAGAGGTCTATACGAGATACAGCGATCAAAAGGGAAGCGGCACGTTGTCCCTTCAGCCTGATTATAATTCCCGTTTCGAGGTAAAGGTTACCCAGCCGCTTTACGGCGGCGGAAGGGAGTGGAGCCTCATTCGCCGGGCGAAAAAAGGCGTTATAGCCGGAGAACTCGGGGTCATGGATGCGAAGGAGGGTGTGCTCATGGATACGGCTTTCGCTTACTATAACGCCTTGAGAGCGAAAAAAGAGCTCGACATCAAGTCCGCGGCCCTTAAAAGGGCAGACGAGCAACTTCGCGTGGCTGAGGCGCAGTTTAAGGTCGGGAGCGCCACCAAGGCCAAGGTTTTCCGGGCAGAGGCGGAGGTGGCCGCAAGGGAGGCCGATATGGCAAAGGCAGGGGCGGGGCTTCTGGACGCGAAGGAGATTTTGAAGAGGATGACGGGCATTGACAAAGACTTCGATATCAATGAGAAGACCCCGGGATTCGAGGCGGCGGCTGACGAAACTTCCCTTATGCAAGCGGCCTTTCTTAAGAGAAAGGATTATCTCATGAAAACGACCGAGGAAGAAATAGCCGAAGAAGGAATAAAATACGCCAAGGGCTCTTTCATGCCTACGCTTTCGGTCGAGGGAGTGTATTCTCTGCGCGAGCAGTCTCCGAAGACGTCGTTCTTTTTGGACGAGAGCGCGTATGCCGCCGTCACCCTGACATTCCCGATATTCGAAGGCGGGCTCCGTGTGGCGGAATTGGGAGAGGCGAGGAGCAGGCTCAGGCAGGCCGGGATAGAGAGGTTCGCGCTCAAAAAAGAGATAATCCTTCAGGTGAAGCGCGCCGCCAACAACGCGGCCTCAATCCGCGCCGTCATAGACGCCTATAGGAAGCAGGTTCGTTTCGCGGAAGAGAACTATAACATGGTTTTCAAACAGTATAAGAACGGTCTTGCGTCCGCCACGGATTTGATAGACGCCGACGTTACCATGACGTCCGCCGAGCTCGAACTCATGAGGGCCTCTTACGAGTATGAACTCTCCGCGCTTGAGCTTAAGCGGAGCGCGGGGACGCTTCTTGAAGAGGCCGAAGTTCTCATAAGCAAAGGGGTATCCGCCCCGTAGGGCGCGAAAGGAGCGGTGGAGTGAGAAGGTTCAACAGGTTTTTTTCGATATTAGCGGCCTCTGTTTTGCTTTCGGCCTGCGGCAACGGCGACGGCGGCGATTCAGGGAAGCCGCCACAGGCCGAGCGTCCCCATAACGTGACGATATGGACGGCCAGGAAAGAGAACGTGACGCAAAAGATTTCTCTCGTTGGAACGCTCGAGCCCGAAGAAGAGGTCATGGTGGCCTCTTCGGTGGCGGCAAAGGCGATTTCGGTGCTTAAGGACGAGGGCGACTTCGTCCGAAAAGACGAGGAACTTCTTTTGCTGGATAGCGGCGAGTTCACCCGGAAGGTTGAAAAGAGCAGGGCGGATTTGAACAGGGCAAGGGCCGAACTGGACTTCGCGGAAAACGATTTCAAAAGGAAGGTCGAACTGCTGAAGGAAGACCTCATAAGCAAAGACGATTACGAGAACTCCCTTTCAAGGAGGGATTCCGCAAAGGCAACGGTCGAGAGCATAAAGGCCGCTCTTAATCTCGCGACGCTCGACCTTGCCCATACGCGCGTCCCGGCGCCGTTCCCCGGACGAATAGCCGAACGTTACGTTTCCGTCGGCAGTTACGTCAAGGAGGGAGACAGGCTCTTCAGGCTTATGGACGTGAGCAATGTTAAGGTCTCGGCCGAAGTTCCGGAAGGCCGCGCGGGCGAGGTCAGGGAAGGGCAATCGGTGTTGATAAGGGTAAGCTCCATTGACTTCGAGTTTTCGGGAAGCGTGTATTTTATAAGCCCTGACGTGGATAAAGACACGAGGACATTCAGGATAAAGGCGCGAGTAAAGAACGAAAGAGAAATTCTTAAGCCCGGGCTTTTCGCCAACGTCGAGATTGTTACCGGCGTTTTAAAAGACGCGTATCTCGTTCCCGAGAACGCCATAGTGCCGGGGCAGGACGGCTTTTTCGTGTACGTCGCGTTGAATGGCGCGGCATCCATGAGAAAAGTCTCGGTGGCGGAGAGGCAGGACGGAAGCGCGGTCATTACGAGCGGCATCAACGAAGGGGACGCGGTAGTGGCGGACGGCGCCCAAGGCCTCGCGGAAGGCGCGAAGTTGAACGTCAGGCAGTAAAAAAATCCCAAGAATAGAAAGTTCTCATGTTTCTTTCCGAGTTTTCCATAAAAAGGCCCGTTACGGTGTTCATGCTGATGGCGGCGCTTCTGATCTTCGGCGCGATAGGGTTTTTAAGGCTCGGCGTTGACCAGTTTCCGAAGGTCGAGTTTCCCGTCGTGACCGTTACCACCATGCTTCAGGGCGCGAGCCCCGAAGTCATCGAAGAAAACATAACCGACAGGATAGAGGAAGAGGTCGCCACCATCGAGGGCGTCAGGAATCTTACGAGTGTTTCTTCGCACGGCGCGTCCATCGTTACGGTGGAGTTCGAGATGGAGCGCGACATAGACATCGCGGCGCAGGACGTGAGGGACAGGGTCGCCTCCATAGCCAAGTTTCTTCCCGAAGACATCGATACGCCGATAGTCGGCAAGCTCGACATGCAGGCCCAGCCCATAATGTGGGTGGCGGTAAGCGGAGACCGCCCCATACAGGACGTAACCAAGTTCGCGGAAGACTCGCTTAAGCCGAGGCTCGAGACGCTTAAGGGCGTCGGCGCCATAACAATCGGCGGCAAGAGAAAGAGAACCGTAAGGGTTTGGCTCGACAGAGCACGGCTTATGGCGAGGAACGTCTCGGTTGACGACGTATCTCTTGCTTTAAAGAGGGAAAACGCCGAGATACCCGGCGGATTTCTCGAGAGCGTCGACCGCGAGTTCAGCGTGAAGATAGAGGGGGAGTTCGAGCGGGCCGGAGACTTCAAAGACCTTATAATCGCTTACAGGGGAGGTTTCCCGATAAGGATATCGGACGTAGGCTCCGTGGAAGACGGCATAGAGGATAAAAGGGCTCTCGCGAGATATAACGGCAAGGAGGCCGTCGGGCTCGGCATAAGGAAGAAGGCGGGGTCGAACACGGTCGAACTCGCCAAGATCGTGAGGGCGAAGGTGGAGGAGGCCAAGGCAGACCTTCCGTCCGGGATAAATCTCGACATTGCCTTCGACTCTTCGGTATTCATCGAAGAGAGCATAGAGGAGATGGAGTTCGCGTTGATATTCGGAGGCGTGCTCGCGGCCGCCATAGTCTTCTTCTTTCTGAGAAATACGGTCGCCACCCTTATTGTCGCCACGGCCGTTCCTCTTTCGATAATAGGTTCGTTCGTATTCACGTATTTCATGGGTTTTACCCTGAATACGATGACCATGCTCGCGTTGACCCTCGCGATAGGAGTGGTGATAGACGACGCCATAATAATCATAGAGAATATCCACCGTCACGCCGAAGAGGGAGAGAGCCGCCTTGATGCCGCGTTAAAGGGTTCGAAGGAGATAGCCTTCGCCGCCATTGCCGCCACTGCCTCCCTTGCCGCGGTCTTCGTGCCCGTAGCTTTCATGAAAGGCGTCATAGGGAGGTTTTTCTTTGAATTCGGCATAACCGTCGCCATAGCCATCGCAATTTCGCTTCTTGTGGCCTTAACCCTTACCCCCATGCTGTCGTCAAAATTTCTTGACATAACCGGCAAAGAAAGCCGGTTTTACCGCTTGAGCGAGGCGTTTTACAAAGTCATAGAGTCGTTTTACGGAAGGCTCCTCGCGGTTTCTCTTTCGAAGAGGTTTATGGTCGTCTTGATAGCGCTCGGGATTTTTTCGTCCAGTATTTTTTTCTGGATGACGCTCGGAAAGGAATTCGTGCCGCAGGAAGACCAATCGAGATTTATGGTAATGTTCGAGACGCCGGTAGGGTCTTCCATAGAGTACACGAGCAGGAAACTCAAGCGTAACGAAGAGTTGCTTGCCTCTATTCCGGAGATAAAGAGCTTTTTCGGCGCCATAGCCTTGGGCGAAGGCGGACGGGTCAACAAGGGCTTGATGTTCGTCAGGATGCACCCCCGGAAAGAAAGGAAAAGGTCGCAGCAGGAGATTATCGGTTTCCTCAGGCGCGAGCTTAACAAGGAGCCGGGCATGACGGTCTTCGTCAACTCCATGACCATGAACTTCGGCTCGAGCAGGGGGCCTGCCCTTGAATTCATCATAAAGGGGCCGACCCTCGCTGAATTGGACAAATACGCCGGCCTGATAACCGGCAGGTTCAAAAAGATTCCCGGCGTCGTTGACGTTGACACGGATATGGACCTGGGCCTTCCCGAGCTTAAGGTTACCATAGACCGCGAGAGGGCGGCTGACGCGGGGGTTGATCTTACGACCATCGCGAAGACCATAAATTCGCTCGTCGGAGGAAGCGACGTTACGGAGTACAAAGAGGCCGGAAAGAGGTACGACGTAAGGATAAAGCTCATTCCGTCGCAGAGCGCGACCCCCTCGGATTTGAAGGAACTCTACGTAAGGAGCAAAGACGGAGGGCTCGTGAAGTTCGAAAACCTGATAGGGGTCGAGGAAACCGTCGCCCCGAGCGTTGTAAACAGGCGCGACAGGGAAAGAAGCATAACCATTACCTCTAACCTCGAAGACGATAAAACGCTGGGTTCCGCGCTGGAAGACATAGCCGCGATATCCAAAGAGGCGCTTCCCGAGGGCTTTACCACGCGGCTGGGAGGAAGCGCCGAGATGTTTCAGGAGTCCATGCAGAGCATGGTGTTCGCGCTATTCCTCTCTCTCATAATAACCTACATGATTCTCGCGTCTCAGTTCGAGAGCTTTATTCATCCCTTTACGGTCATGCTGGCGTTTCCGTTAAGCATAGTCGGCGCGCTCGGCGCGCTCTGGGTAACAGGCAACACCATTAATATTTATAGCCTCATAGCCCTGATACTGCTCGTCGGGCTTGTCGTTAAAAACTCAATCCTCCTCGTTGACTATACCAATACCCTCCGCAGAAACGGAATGCCGATGAGAGAGGCCGTTTTAACCGCCGGACCCGTGAGGCTCAGGCCCATTCTCATGACGGCCCTCTCGACTATTTTGGGAGTCCTGCCGACGGCTCTTGCCATAGGGCCGGGAAGCGAATCAAGGACGCCTATGGCCATAGCCACAATCGGAGGGATGGTCGTGTCCACCTTCCTTACCCTTATTCTCGTTCCGGTCGTTTATACTATATTGGACGAACTCAAAGAGAAAATCGGCATAAGATAGCCCTTGAATCCCGAGCCGGTCGTTGTTTCCCTCAAAGTCCTTGTAATACACCGCCCCGTTATTATATAGTTAGGGTTCGCATGAAGTGTCCATTTTGCGGGCATACGGAAGACCGGGTCATAGACTCGAGGCTTTCTCAGGACGGCAGCGCCACGAGAAGGAGGAGGGAGTGTTTGTCCTGCTCCAAGAGGTTCACCACCTATGAGACGGTCGAGGAACCTCTGCCGCTTGTCATTAAGAAGGACGGCAGGCGCGTGCCGTATGACAAGAATAAGATACTTGCCGGAGTCAAAAAGGCCTGCGAGAAAAGGCCGGTGAGCTTCGACGACATGGAAAAGACCGTTGACCGGGTTGAGAACAGGCTCCTTTCCTCGGGCGAGAGGGAGATGCCGAGCTCGCGCATAGGGGAACTTGTGATGGAAGAACTTAAAAGTCTGGACGAGGTAGCTTACGTGAGGTTCGCTTCGGTTTACAGGGAGTTCAGAGACATAAACGAGTTTATGAAAGAAATAACGAAACTATTCGATAAAAAAGAGAAAAAGTAGCATGACTTCGAAAGAATAATATGGAACACGTTCGCTTCATGCGCCTTGCCATAAAACTCGCGGAAAAGGGGTTTGGCAGGACGAGTCCGAATCCCGTAGTCGGCTCGGTTGTTGTCAAAAACGGAAAAATAATAGGCCGCGGCTATCACCAAGAGGCAGGATTGCCTCACGCGGAGGTGAACGCGCTTCAAGATGCCGGTAAAAAAGCCCAAGGCTCGACCCTCTACGTAACCTTGGAGCCTTGCGCCCACTTCGGCAGAACCTCGCCGTGCGTTACTGCTATAATAAAGGCAGGGGTAAAGAAGGTTGTAATAGGCTCGATTGACCCTAATCCAAAGGTAAGGGGTAAAGGCATAAGGGCGCTTGAAAAAAACAAGATAGAGGTTATAAAAGACGTCTTAAGAGACGAGTGCCTCAGCCTGAATGAGGCGTATGTAAAATACATTACAAAGAAAACGCCCTTTGTTATTTTAAAGCTTGCGACAACTCTTGACGGAAAGATAGCCACATCAATCGGAGATTCCAAATGGATTACGTCTCTTGAGTCGAGAAGGTACGCTCACAGGCTTCGTTCTCTCGTTGATTGCGTCATGGTAGGAAGCGGCACGATATTAAAAGACGACCCGGCCCTTACCGTAAGGCTTATAAAAGGCAAGAATCCGGCGCGGGCTATACTGGACAGCGGCCTCAGGATACCGGTTAAGGCAAAGATTTTCGCGTCCCGCAATGAGAGGGTTTTTGTTTTCACATCAGCCAAAGCGAGCAAGAAGATGTTCCCCCCTTTTTCAAAGGGGGGTCGGGGGGGATTTAAGATTAAACTCCTTGAGGAAAAGGGCGCCGAGGTCATAAAAGTCAATCAGTCGAAAGACGGATTAAGCATAAAGGGCGTTTTAAGGGAACTCGGTAAAAGAGGCGTAACGAGCGTGCTTATCGAAGGCGGAGCAAGAGTCGCGGCCTCGGCGCTAAAAGAGGGCGCGGTGGATAAGGCAATATTCATCGTTGCTCCGAAGATAATCGGAGGGGACGGGGTGGATTGCGTGGGAAGCATTGGGGTAAAAAGGGTTAATGAGGCGCTTGGGCTAAAGAAAACAAAAGTTAAATGCCTTGGAAAAGATATTATTGTCGAAGGCCGGTTATAGGCAAAGCAGAGAAAATTGATTAGTACGCGGTAACGGGGTAGAATGGAGATATATTTTCGTAGGGCAACCCTTTAGAGCCTGCCCCCGCAATATTAAGCGGGGGGTTGCGTTCTTACCGTAGGGGCACGATGCATCGTGCCCCTACTAAAGCCCTGCCCTACGAAGAACAGAAAGAACGCCTTAAAGCATATCGGGCGGAAATGGCTGAAGGTAACTTTTATCCAAGAAGCGTTATGAAGATAGAATACGATAAAGAAGTGGAAGAGGGGATAAATCTGGACCTTGACGAAAAAGGAAAGGTCATCGGCCTTGAAATCATAGGCGCAACGGAACGATACAGCCTTGAGGATATTTCCAACTTCTCTACGGAGAATCTGATACTTGAAACTCCGGGCCGTGCGGCGGGGAGACATAAACGCGGGTAATATGTTTTGAATCAGGTTAAAAAGAAAGTAAAAGAACATATCAATAGCGGCGCGTGTATTAGAGCCAATATGCCTTGCATTAGGAGAAAGGTTAGGATAATGATGGCTCGATTATCTATAGTGTATCAAAAGTTTTTATTTGAAAGATATAACTATGAATGGAAACTTTAAGGACACTTTCTCCGATTATGAATCCTATGTGGACGGAGATTTGTACTACACTAAGGTTCCACCAGGCGTTGTCTCTGCGTTGAAGGGGCTGATTCTACGAGTGGTTGAAGACGAACATAGCCTCAAAGTGGTATGCAACGATGTTGCTTCCCGCATTCCTTATGAACCAACAAAAAATTGGGGGTGGAACTTTCTTTTAACTGATTTGGACTACCTTATAGATGAACTATCAAGGAAGCGACTTCCCAAGTTAATGGATTTTATTTGTGATTTTGCGAACAAGAATTATGAGAAGGGGAACTTTCTCGACGATCTCAATGAAATATTTGAAGAATATGATTTTGGATATAGGCTTCGACTTGCGCGTGGTTTATATAGCCGTTACAGTTGGGAGCTTATTCAAGAACCTGATCAGGAAGATAAAGCCATCTCTACCACAGTTGAAGAGGTACGTGATATCTGCCAGCAGGCTAAGGATCATCTTGAACAGGCACGAAATCAACTCCAAAAAACAGATAATTTAAGAGCTTGGAAGGACGCTTTGCGGGATTGTCTTTCTGCAATGGAAGCCTTGGTGAACCAATTAGGAGGTGACACAGACATAAACAAAAGCACAAGAGCTTTGCGGAGTGATGGACGTTGGGGGCATGAACTTGTAGTAAAAGATGGTCTAAGTATTTGGAATCGCATGCATGATTTGTATCCGGACATTCGGCATGGTAATCACGCTATATCGAGTCTAAGTAGGGAAGAAGCACTATATTGGATTGATAGATTGATGGCCTTCGTTTGTTATATGGTAAGGCGAAAAAAGCTATTTAAAAATGAATGAAATCATTCAACAGAGGTTCATTATATGTTCACCGGCATAATCGAAGCCATAGGCATTGTGGAAAACCTTGAAAAAAGGGGCGTATCTGGTAGAATTAAGGTCAGGTGTCCTTTCGCTCCGGATGCCCTTAAGGCCGGCGACAGCGTAAGCGTGAACGGAAGTTGCCTGACTGTAATTGATTTTACCGGAGGAGTCTTTTCCACTGACGTAAGTTCCGAGACGCTTCTTCATACGACTCTCGGAAGTCTTAAAAAAGGAAACTCCGTAAATCTTGAAACGCCCTTAACTCTCAATAAACCAATTGGCGGGCACATGGTTACGGGCCACGTTGACTGCAAAGGAAAGATAAGGACACGGAGAGACACGGAGGCGTTTTCAATATTCGAGATTTCCGTTGAGAGGCAATTTCGAAGATTCTTGGTGCATAAAGGTTCTGTCGCGATTGACGGCATAAGTCTTACGATAGCGGAACTTATTGAAGACGGTTTTAAAACAGCCGTTATCCCTCATACACTTAAGTCAACGACTCTTTCGAGCCGCAAGGCGGGCGATGAGGTGAATATAGAGACGGACATTATCGGCAAATACGTGGAGAAGTTTACAATAGGAAATAGCGGCAATGGCGTTACGGAGGGATTTTTAAAAGAGCACGGTTTCATGAGGGGAAAAGGGGAGTAGATTCCCATGTCCATAAAGAGGATAGAAGACGCTTTAAAAGACATAAGGGAAGGCCGCATGGTAATCCTCGTTGACGACGAGGACAGGGAGAATGAGGGCGACCTTTGCATGGCCGCCTCGAAGATTACCCCGGATGCCGTTAACTTCATGGCCAAGCACGGAAGAGGGCTTATCTGCCTTACCCTTAACGAGGACAAGGCCGATATGCTCGGCTTGGACCCGATGGTTAAGGACAACACCTCCCTTTACAGGACGGCCTTTACAATATCCATAGACGCGGCTAAGGGTATCACTACCGGCATATCGGCGGGCGATAGGGCGGTTACCATACTCGCGGCCACTCCAGACGACGCCAAGCCCGTTGACTTCGTGCGTCCGGGCCACATATTTCCGCTTCGCGCCCGTAAGGGCGGGGTGCTTGTCCGGGCGGGGCAGACCGAAGGCTCGGTTGACCTCGCGCGGCTCGCGGGACTTCCTTCGATGGGCGTTATATGCGAGATAATGAAAGACGACGGCGCCATGGCGAGGATGCCCGAACTTGAGGCGTTTTCAAAGGAGCATGGCATAAGGATAGTAACCGTAGCCGACATAATCGAATACCGTTTGAGGAAAGACCATCTCGTAAGGCGCGTGTCCGAGGCGCCGGTGCCGACAAAGCACGCCGGAGAGTTTTTGGCAATCGCTTACGAGAACGAGATTGATTCGCACGAGCATCTCGCTCTTATTAAAGGCGAGATAAATCCCGACGAGCCGGTGCTCGTCCGGGTGCACTCCGAGTGCCTCACAGGGGACGTCTTCGGAAGCGAGCGGTGCGATTGCGGCGAGCAACTCGCCGGTTCTCTTAAGATGATAGAAAGGGAAGGCAAGGGGATATTGTTATACATGCATCAGGAAGGCCGCGGCATAGGGCTCGGAAATAAGATTAAGGCCTACGCGCTGCAGGATCAGGGCATGGATACCGTCGAGGCTAACGAGAGTCTGGGTTTTAAGGCCGACCTCCGGGAGTACGGCATAGGCGCGCAGATACTTCTCGATTTGGGAGTAAGAAAGATGCGCCTTATGACCAATAACCCGAAAAAGATAAAGGGCATCGAGGGGTACGGGATAGAGGTAGTGGAGAGGGTTCCGATAGAGATTGCGCCGGGAGAGAAGAACGTGCATTATCTTCGCACCAAGAAAGAAAAGATGGGTCATATTTTGACGAAGGTGGACGCGGTTAAAAAGTAGGTTACCCCCTTTTTCAAAGGGGGCTGGGGGGATTCAGGTTTCGTTAAATTCATTTAAGGAGGCTTTATGCCAAACGTTTTCGAAGGCAATCTTTCGGCTAAGGGATTGAAGATCGCGATAGTCGCGAGCAGGTTCAACGACTTCATAGGCGAGAGGCTTCTCGAGGGGGCAATGGACACCCTTTTAAGAAGCGGCATGGACGGAAAAGACATAGACGTCTTCAAGGTGCCCGGCACTTTCGAGATGCCGCTCGTCGTCACGACCCTCGCCCGGAAAAAATCCCACGACGCCATAATATGCGTAGGGGCCGTAATCCGCGGCTCGACGCCGCACTTTGATTTCGTGGCCGGAGAGGCGGCGAAGGGCATAGCCAAGGCATCGGTTGAATCCGGCGTGCCAATAGCCTTCGGCGTGATAACCGCCGACACCATAGAGCAGGCCATAGAGAGGGCCGGCACGAAGAGCGGCAACAAGGGCAGGGACGCGGCTCTTACCGCGATAGAGATGGCGAATCTTTTGCGGTCCATGAAAAAGAGCTGACCCATGCAGAGAAGAAAATCCCGCGAGGCCGCGTTGCAGGCCCTTTATCAGGCTGAACTTTCAGGGGAAACTATGGCGGGGCTTAAGGGGAGGAGCCTTTCGGGTATGCTCGATATGGACGAATCCGGGCTCGCCAAGGCGTCCGTCGCTTACGGGGAAGCGCTTTTCAAAGGGGTCGTGGATAACGTCTCCCTCATAGATTCCCTCATGGAAGAGTATTCGGAAAACTGGACAATCGAGAGAATGGCGGTCGTGGACAGAAACATCCTGAGGCTCGCCGTTTACGAGTTGACGATAAGGAACGACGTGCCGTATAAGGTCGTCATAGACGAGGCGGTCGAGCTGGCGAAGGAGTTTTCGTCGGACGAGTCCGCGGCCTTCATAAACGGGGTTTTGGACAAGATAGCCAGGGATAAGGTTTTGAAAAAGAAGAACGCCGCTATTCAATAAAAGGCCGCAGTGCGCGGTTGCGCGGTTTTTAATCCAAGCCTTTGTCGATATTGTCATTGCGAGCCCTGAAACAAGTTCAGGGCAGGCTCCGCGAAGCAATCTTGTCTTTATGCGGAAAATAAAAATATGAGATTGCTTCGGTCGCTGCGCTTCCTCGCAATGACGTGCCTCTTGTGAGGCGATTTTTTTTAAGGAGGGTCTGATTTTTGAAGGTAAAGTTGCTTGATTTGTCGGGACAGTATAAAAAGATACGGAAGGAAGCGCTTTCCGCGATAAAGGCGGTTTGCGATTCGCAGCGCTATATACTCGCCGATAACGTCGTTGCGCTCGAAACCGAGATAGCCGCGTACTGCGGCGTAAAATACGCCGTAGCCGTGGCGTCCGGGAGCGACGCCATACTGCTTGCCCTGAAATCCCTCGGCGTGGGTCCCGGCGATAAGGTCATAACGACCCCCTACACGTTTTTTTCCACCGCGGGCTCGATATCCCTTCTCGGCGCAACGCCGGTCTTCGTTGACATAGACCCTCGCACGTACAACATCTCCGTCGCTTCGCTGGAGGAGTTGCTTAAAAAGAAAAAGCGCGGGGAATTCAAGGCGGTGATGCCGGTGCATCTTTACGGGCAGTGCGCGGACATGACGAACGTCAACAGGGTGGCGCGTGGCTACGGCATATTCGTAGTAGAGGACGCGGCTCAGGCCATAGGCGCGGCCCACAAGGGACGCAATGCCGGTTCCATGGGAAACGCCGGCTGTTTATCATTTTATCCTACAAAGAACCTCGGTTGTTTCGGCGACGGCGGAATGATAACCACAAACGCCAAATCCATAGCCGATACCGCGCGCATGCTCAGGGTGCACGGGAGCAAGGTTCGGTATTATCACGAACTCGTGGGCTTTAATTCGAGGTTGGACGAGATACAGGCCTCGGTCTTAAGGATAAAACTCAGGTATCTGGACGCGTGGGCAGGAAGCCGCGCGAAGAACGCGGCGGTTTATTCGTCCTCCCTTAAGGGGCTTCAGGGGCTCGTTACTCTTCCTTACGTGGAAGAAGGAAATCGCATGGTCTTTAACCAGTTCGTGGCGCGCGTCAAGGATAGGGACGCCCTGAGGCGCCATCTTGATTCCAAGGGCATAGGCTCGGAGATATATTATCCGGTTCCTCTTCACATGCAGAAGTGTTTCAAGGATCTCGGCTACAGGAAGGGGGATTTTCCGGAGTCCGAGGCCGCGGCCAAGGAGACCATAGCTTTGCCGATATATCCGGAACTTAAAAAAGAAGAATTGCTTTACGTGGCCGGGAGCATAAGGGAGTTTTACGGGAAGTAGGGGCACGATGCATCGTGCCCCTACTTGTTGCTTCGAAAACAGGGTAAATGAAAAACCGGACCGCCGTTTGCCGGTTGTCCGGTCTTTGCGACGAGGGAATTTCCGAGTATTGGCGTCAGGCCGCTTTTTTGCCGGCTTTTTCGCCTTCCACTTCCACGGTCACCTTCCTCGGCAATGCCTCGGCTTTCACCGGTAGCGTTACTTCGAGAACGCCGTTTTTAAAGGAGGCGCGCGCCTTGTCGGCGTTTACGCCTTCCGGAAGCGTTATCGTCCTTTCAAACGCGCCGTAGGAGGTTTCGGAGTAGAAGTGTTCGCCTTCTTTTTCCGTTTTTTCGGTTTTTCTTTCGCCTTTGACAGTGAGCATGTTGCCCGTCACCGAGATTTCTATGTCCTTGACGTCCATCCCGGGAAGGTCGGCCTTTACGACGACATTGCCTTCTTTCGTGAAGCATTCAATCGCCGGGTATGGCGCGAGTTTCGCGTGTCCGAGCGCAACGCCGCCAAAGGTCTTTTTGAAGAACTCGTCCATTTCTTTATGCAGGGTGGAGAGTTCCGAGAGAGGTTCCCATCTTCTTATGGCTCTCATATAACTCACACTCCTCTCGTTTGTTCCATTAGTCCTATTCGCCTCGTCAGGAAGTCGCCTTCCATAATTTCATTATAATCCCGAATCGGAGTTTGTCAAGGAAGAGGCTTTGGCCTGCGAGGGAAAAGTCAATTAAAACAAGGTGTTATAGGTTATTCTTTAGGAAATATTCCTTGACAGACAGTTACGGTATTCTTGCCGCTCTGCTTGGATTCGTACATGGCTTGGTCGGCGGCCTTTATGATGGCGTCGCGAGTATGGTTCATGGATAGTTTCTGTTTGACGTTTTTCTTAAGCGAGGCGACGCCCATGCTGATGGTTATTATATTTTTAATCTTAAGCGCCGGTATCTCTTTGGATACTCTTTTTTTGAGGAACACGAATCCTTCGATTGTTTTCCTGAGTTTCTCCGCAAGAAGCCTCGTTTTATCGGTCCCGCGTCCCGGGAGTATTACCGTGAATTCGTCTCCGCCGTATCTTACGGGCGTGCAGTCGTTATGTTCGGAAAAGATGGCGAGCAGGCTGCCCACCTCCCGCAAGAGCTGGCTGCCGGCCAAGTGCCCGTGCGTGTCGTTGACCTCCTTGAACCTGTCGAGGTCCATGAAGATAAGAGAGATGTCTTTGCCGGACCTTCGCGCCTTCGCGATTTCTTCCGAAAGGCGCAGGTAGAAGTACCTGTCGTTAAAGAGTCCCGTGAGGCTGTCGTTTATGGCCATGTCGGCGAAACGCTTGGCGTCGAGGGAATTCTGTATGAGGGTTGAGGTGTAGCCGGCGAATATCTTAAGGAGGTCCAGGTCTTTATCCGAGTAGCTTACGCATCCCACGCGGTTTATGAGTTCCAGAACTCCGACCGTGACGCCGCGTATCTTTATGGGGATGCAGATTATGGACTTTGTGTTGAACTTCGTTTTCTTGTCTATATGGTTGGAAAACAGGGGGTCTTTTTCCGTGCGCTTGCTTATGTAGGGGCGTCCGCTTCTGTAAGAATTTCCCACTATTCCGGTGTCCGCGGATATATAGTCGCCGACGAGTTTTTTCGAGCCCTTGCCGTAGCAGGCCACGAAGTAGAGCTTCCCGGGTTTCTTTCTGCTTTCGTCAAGAACAGGGTCGTCTATGAAGATCGAGCCCGATTCGGACGGCACGAATTCATTCGCGCGTTCCATGATGCTCGTAAGCATTTCCTTGAGGTCAACGTCTTCCGGGCTTAATTCATGCCGCTTTTTACGTTGAAGTATCCGGGTGATTATCTCGTCTGCGGCGATGTTTATGCGCATTTTTCCTCTTCGAACAGGTCTGATTCAATATACAGGGTTTCTCGTTCTTATTGCAAGACATATTTAAATCTATCCGACCCATGCCTCGTATGGATACCCCGCCGGACCTTCCACCGGGAGGCTGACCGTGAACTCGGAGCCTTTCCCGAGTTCGCTCTTGACGGTTATCGAGCCGCCGTGCGTTTCGACGATATACTTGACGAGCGAAAGTCCGAGTCCCGTGCCTTTCGTGGTCTTTTCCACGTTTTTTCCGCGGTAGAATTCGTCGAATATCTTCGGTATGTCGTCAACGGGTATTCCTACCCCGGTATCGGACACAATGAGTATGAGCCTATTGTCCGATGACGCGCACCGCACGGCTATGCGTCCGCCTTCGGGCGTGTATTCAACGGCGTTTGAGATGAGGTTCGTGAGAACGTGCAACAGGCACTCCCTGTCGGCCGTAATGGAAGAGGGGAACTCTCTTTTATCCACGCTTATTTCCATGCCCTTGCCCTCGCGTTTTCCCGAGGTAAGCGCCAACGCGTCGTCTATCAAGGAGTTTACGTCCACCGGGCCGAGGTGAAGCGTGCCGGCGCTCCGCAGCCTCGAAAGGTTAAGCAGGTCTTCGGCGTAGGAGTGGGCGAATTCGATTTTTTTTCTGGCCCGGGAGAGCATTTCCTTGCTTTTGTCCGTAATCCCGCCCGAGTAGCCCTCTGATACGACGTCCATGAGGCTCAAGGCCGAGGAGAGGGGGGATTTTATGTCGTGCGCCACGATCCTTACGTATTCGGACTTCATGCGGTCTTTTTCCGAAAGTTCTTTCTCCCGCGATTTAAGCCTTTCCGCGACCGACGCGGATATGTATGCCGTGAAAAATACCGACGACGCGAACACCGTGCATATTGCCGCGAGGTATCCGGGGTTATTGTAGAGTTCTTCTTTAATGAAGCCGCCCAGATGGTGGTGCGTCAAGATGCCCGAATATTCGAAGGCGAAGAGAAGGAATACGGCGGACACCGCGATAAAGGCCTGAACGTAGGCGTATCGTCTTTCGAGCAAGAGGCTCGTAAGCACGGTGTGGAATATGAAGTAAAAAAGAATTGGATTTTCCGCCCCTCCCGTGAAATGGACAAGGAGGAGAAGCGAGAAGAGGTCTAAATAGGCCTGTATGAGTATTAAGGTCTTTGCCGCGTGAGGGGTTTTCGGAGTTTCCGGCCAATAGGCGAAGAAGAGGTTGTAGGACGCTACGATTAAGGCTATCGCGTAAATCTTACCCGAGGGCAGGTCTATCGAAAAGGCATATCTTGCCGGAATAGCCGCGACGATAAGCGCCGCCGCGGTAAGCCATCTCATCCTGATGTACCACTTGAGTTTATCTTCGAATCCCGTGACCGCGGTGGTTGTCACTTTTTGACCAGTTTTTCGATTTTAGAGATAAGTTCCGCAGGGGTTATCGGTTTTTGAGCCAGATCGTCCGCCATGAGGTAATCCTCGTCGTTTTTGCTGAAGACGAACCCGGTTTCCTTGCCGACCGAAGTGAGCATGAGTATGGGTATATGAGAGAGCGAGGGATTATTCTTGAGCCTGTAACTTACCTGAAAACCCTGGTCTTTGGTCTTCATCATGACGTCCAATATTATGACGTCCGGTTTTATTTCCTCCGCCTTCTTGTACCCGCTTTCGCCTTCGGGCGCGGAATGCACCTCGTAGCCCTTGCTTTCGAGGACGAGTTTCAACGCCTCGATGAGGTCCGCGTCGTCGTCTATTATGAGGGCCTTCTTGGCAACAGGCATGGCAATCTCCGTGTCGTTTTACGCGAATTTGACGTTCATTATGTGCGTGGAGCAGGATATGCACGGGTCGTAGGCGCGGACGAGGGCCTCAATCGCGGCGGTTATCTCGACCTTGCTCTTGTCGAGTATCATTGGGACGAACTCGCGCAAGTCGTCTTCCATGGAGCGCAGGTTTTGCGCCGTCGGTATTATGCAGTTCGCCTTTTCCACGAGACCGCTTTTGTTTATCGTGTATTCATGGAAGAGAGTTCCTCTCGGGGCTTCGACTATCCCGACGCCTCTGCCGCAGGTCTTTGGTTTTACCGGATTTTCTTCTTTAAGCCCCGTTGCGAGGAGTTTTTCGACAATAGCCGCGGCGTCTTCGGTAACGTGGACGCATTCCACGAGCTGGGCCTGATTATTCAGGAACGGATTATTCGATTGAGCCGTTACTCCGAGCTTTTCGGCGACGGCCCTGGCGCGAGGGGAGAGGCGGTTGAAATTGTTATTGAGCCTCGCCAGCGCGCCGACCATGTAGGTGCCGCGTTTTGTCCTGGCGTGCTTGGCCGCGGAGTGGGGAACCATGAACTCTTTTACCGCTCTCGCGTATTCGTCAGCGCCTATTCCGCCGCTCTCGCTCGAGTACGGGATTCCGTCGTAGAGGGCGTAGCCCTTTTTTGCCTTAAGAGAGACGTATTCGCGGTCTTTTTTGAATTCCCGCACCTTGAAGCCCGCAAACATCTCGATTGTTTCTTCGAGCATCGCGAGGGACGAGACGAGTCTGGTTTTGAGTTGCCTGAGTTCCGTTTTCTTAGGCGTGTGCAGAACCCCGCCCGGCCACAGGGATATCGGGTGTATGTGCCGGCCTCCGACGATTCTGCAGATTTCGTTCGCGAGGTTTTTGAGATTCAATCCGAGTTTGGCCGCCTTTGGATGAGATTTTATGAGGGGCAGTATGCTTCCTTGGCCGAGAAAATCCGGCAATACCAGAAAATAAAGATGAAGTATGTGGCTCTGCAGGGTTTCTCCGGCGAACGCCAATTCGCGGAGCCACCTTGATTGGGCGGATATCGTCATTCCCATGGCCGATTCAACTGCCTTGAGCGAGGCGGAGGTGTGGCTTACGGCGCATATGCCGCAAATACGGCTCATTATGTGCTGGGCCTCGTCGTACCTGCGTCCGACGAGCATGGCCTCGAAAAACCTCGGAGATTCTATTATCTCGAGTTTGAGTTCCTTTATCACGCCGTTTTTCACGTCAATGACGATATTGCCGTGCCCCTCGACACGGGTAATCTCGTGAATATTTATATTGTGGTCTTTGTGCATTTTATTCCTTACCCCGGAGTTTTTTCATTTCGCATAAGGCGTAGAGGTCGAACTTGCGCGTAACGCCTTCGGCCGAAAGGCCGTGGCGTTTAAGGGTTTCGGCGTGGGCGTTCACGTTAGGGTCGTCAACAAGCCCCCTGCACCCCCAGCAGATCGCGCCGTAGGTTACGCATATGGCCTCGCATCCGGCCCTCGTAACCGGCCCGACGCAGGTCATGCCGCGCTCGAAAACGCATATATTGCCGGCCCTTTTACAGTCGGTGCAGACCGGGTAGTTCGGCGTCTCCGGGTTTTTGCCGAGGAGGAGGGAGGTCAGGGTGTGGAGAAAGTCCTTCTTGAGTATGGGACATCCGTAGATGTAGTGGTCAACTTTTATGACGGAATCGACGGGCATTACCGGTATGGTGTCTATAAACTTGTGCGAGGCCGCGTCCTTGCCGTAAACCATTCTTTTTACCTCTTCTATCGGAAAGCGGTTCTTGAGGCAGTTTATGCCCCCGCCGGTGGAGCAGGCGCCGTAAGACACCAAGACCTTGGCCAGCGTCCTTATCTTTTTGAGTTTTTCTATTTCTTCGGGTTTGCTTATGCTTCCCTCGACAAAGGCTATGTCGTAGTCGTCGGATTTTTCGTCTATCGCTTCCCTGAAGTTTACTATGTTCACGAGTTCGGCTATGTCCGGGAATTCGTCTTCGCAGTTCAAGACCGTCAGCTGGCAGCCTTCGCAGCAGGTGAAGGAAAAGAACGCGAGTCTCGGTTTCTTGGGAGGTGCCGCTGCTTGTGTCATAGGGCCTTTTTTTGTCTCTGTTTTTATAAAGCATATCAGAAAAAGACAGAGCTGTAAACCGCCGGGCATGGCTCGTTCCCGCGCCTTTACTCTGGACTTTTTTGTCTTGCGATTATATCTTATATTCCGAGGAATTATGCCGGTCACCTTCGGAACAGCAGGCCATATAGACCACGGTAAGACCTCCCTCGTTAAGGCGCTTACGGGCATGGAGACCGACACCTTGAAGGAGGAGAAGGCGCGGGGTCTTTCCATAGACCTTGGCTTCGCCTTCACTGACCTTCCCGGGGAAGGAAGGGCCGCGGTGGTTGACGTGCCGGGTCACGACAGATTCATAAAGAACATGCTTGCCGGAGTTACGGGCATAGACTGTGCCATAGTTTGCGTTGCCGCGGACGACGGAATAATGCCTCAGACAATGGAACATTTCGAAATCATTCATTTGTTGGGCGTAAAAAAGGCGATATTCGTCATAACAAAGAAAGACCTCGCCTCAAGCGAGAGGCGGGCAACGGTAAGGCGCGACATAGAGACGCTTATCGAAAAGAGTCCCCTTGAAGGTTCCCTTATAATAGAGGCGTCGGTTATCACGGGCGAGGGAATGGATGAGGTTAAAAACGCGATGTGCCGCGTCTCATCTTTCATAAAAAGAGCCGGGAACAAGGGTATCGCGAGGCTTCCGGTTGACAGGTCTTTTATAGTAAAGGGTTTCGGCGCCGTTGTTACCGGAACAATATGCGGCGGGTCTTTTAAAAACTTCGAGGAGGTATTGCTTTATCCTTCCAAGACAAAGGCGAGGGTCAGGGGCATCGAGAGCCATCACGATAAGGTCGAAAGAGTCGGCAGGGGCGAAAGGGCGGCGATAAACCTCCAAGGCGTATCGTTTGACGCCGTAAAAAGAGGCGACATGATTATTGCGGGTGTTTCCCCGCCCGAATCGATTGTCTTCGATTGCCGCGTCGAGTCGCTCGCCTCCATGCCTTATGTCCTTACGGGGAGAAGGCGTCTTAAGCTGTATCATTTTACCAACGAGGTCGAGGCGTTTATAATCCCTCACGTGGGGCGAGGCATCGCGGCGGGAGAAACCGCTGTTGCGAGGGCGCGTCTCAAGAAACCCCTTGTTATCCTGAAAGGCGACAGGTTCGTGTTGAGAGACCCGTCCATAGGGAAAACAATCGCGGGAGGAGAGGTCTTATTGCCTTATCATCAGGGCATGCGCCCGCCTAAGCCGGAATTAATCGCAACGGATTCGCTTCAAGGATGTATCGGCGCTTTGATTGACGCGGGAGGCGGTTGTATGTTGAAAGAAAACATCGCCACGGCCTTTAACATGAGCGTTGGCGAATTCGAGGCCGTCTTATCCGACGCCTCTTTGCGCGGAGTTTTTTTGAAGGCAGGGGAGTATGTGTTCAAGAAGGGTTTTTTTGACGAGTTGCGGGATTTGATTGTAAAGGAGATTTCCGAACGCCACAAGGAAAGGCCCGAAGAAAGAGGCATGGATATCGGCGCGGCCTTCTCAAAACTCGGTCTGCCTCAGGCGGCGGAGATTAAAGACTTTGTTCTTGATTCCCTTTTAAAAGCCGATATCATAGGCAGGGACGGTCCGGTTATTTTCATGTCCTCGCATAGGCCTTCGCTTTCGAGCGTTGATAAGCCCATCGAGGACGCGCTTCTTCGAATGTTCGGAAAAGACTTCGTCGCAATCGGCAAGGGAGAGATTGAAAAACTTGGTTTTGGCAAGGATGCGATTGAGAGGGTTTTGAAATCCCTTGTCCAAAGAAAAGCAGTCGTGAAACTCAGCGAAGGCGTTTATCTGTCTCATGAGGCGGTTATCGAGGCAAGGCAGAGGCTGGAAGACCTTCTCAAAGAAAAAGGCCATATAAAGGCCTCTGAATTCAGGGACGCGCTCGGATGCGGCAGAAAGCTCGCCATAGAATTGCTTGAGTACTTTGATAAGGAACGCATAACCCTGAGGCAAGGCGATTTAAGGAGGCTTCGTTAGCGATATGGGAAAGGGCATTATCAATTGGGTGGACGGATTAAAGACAATCTTCTTTGGTCTTTGCGTAATTTTTACTCTGTTCGCTTTTGTTTTCATGTTCACGCCGCTGGCGAGCGTTCTCGCGAGGCCTCTCATCATGGAGCCGGACGTCAAAAAATCCGACCTTATAATCGTCATGGGAGGAGGGGCTTATCCGAACGGAGTTCTGGGGGAAGCGTCAGGCGAGAGATTTCTGGCCGGCATTCTTCTTTATAAAGAGGGCTTTGGAAAGAAGGTGTTCTTCGCCGGAGGCTCGATAACAGGCGCTTCTAAGAAGATTATCCATGCTATTTTCAAATCCGGCGGGAACGGCGCGATAGACGTCGTTGAATCAACCCTTATGCTTGATATCGCGAAAAAATTAGGCATACCGGAAACCGCCCTGCACGCCGACGTTTCGTCAACCAATACCTACGCGAACCTCCTCGCGGCAAAGGAGCACATGGAAAAGAACAATCTCAAGACCTGCCTTATCGTAACAAGCCCGACCCACATGTACAGGTCGCGGAAGGTGTCCGAGAAGCTCGGCCTCGATTGCGGGCCCGCCCCCGTGAAAGATTACACCCGGTACGCGAACTCGGCCATGGACAGGCTCGAACTTTCATGGAAGGTTTTCTGGGAGTACGCGGCCCTTGCGTTATACAAGGCTTACGGGTATATATAAGGCATGGGAAAAAAGATAAAACTCACTTCATACGCAAGTTGCGCGGGTTGAGCGGCCAAACTCGCCCAAGGCGAACTGGCGCAGGTCCTGCGGCAACTGAATGTTTTTTCAAACGAAAATTTGCTCGTCGGCATAGAGACAAGCGACGACGCGGCCGTGTATAAGGTCTCGGATAATCTGGCGATTGTTTCGACCGTGGATTTCTTCCCTCCCGTAGTGGACGACCCCTATACATTCGGCGAGATATCCGCGGCCAACGCGTTGAGCGACGTTTACGCCATGGGAGGAGTTCCGCGCTTCGCAACGAATATCGTTTGCTTTCCGAAAGATTTGTCAAAGGAAATACTCTCCGACATACTTCAGGGCTCTGCCGATAAACTCAAGGAGGCGGGAGTAGTTATTGCCGGAGGCCATTCCATAGAGGATAAGGAGATTAAATACGGCCTTTCCGTGACAGGCGTGATAGATCCTTCGAAGATAGTCCGCAATTCAGGGGCCAAGCCCGGGGACGTTTTGATTCTTACGAAGCCGCTCGGCGCGGGCGTCATTACGAGCGCGATAAAGCGCGGCGCGTTTAACGAAGACCAAGCCAAAGAGGCTTTTGATTCCATGAGGCGGCTCAACAGGGACGCCTCTCTGGCGATGGTCGAGGCGGGCTCGAGCGCCGCGACGGACGTTACCGGGTTCGGGCTTTTAGGACACGCCTTCGAAATGGCGGACGCGGCCAAGGTAAGTTTCATAATAAACTCTAAAGACGTCAGATTTTTCCCCGGAGCAATGGAACTCGTGAGAGACAAAAAAAACCGTCCGAGGGCCATGGGCTCGACGATGGATTTTTTAAAAGGTTGCGTAGAGATTTCTCCTGACGTTTCCGAAGAGGCCGGGCTTCTTCTCTACGACCCGCAGACCTCGGGCGGATTACTTGTGGCGATTGCGAAAGATAAGGCAAAGGTTCTTATGGATAAACTGTCTTTGACGGGTGTTGACGCGGTTATCATAGGAGCGGTGGTCGAGAGAAACGAAAAATGGGTTATAAGGGTTTCGTGAAGCCTGTATGTTTTCGTAGGGCAGGGCGGGGTACCCACCCCGAAGGGGAAGGGTCGTCCCTGCGAAAAAGACTCACATAATCCACAAAAGCACGAGAGGCGTCGTAACGACGCTTATCAAAGTGCTTACGACTACCGTTGAGGCCACGAGGTCGCTGTGCACGTTGTAGCGGTGGCTTATTATGAAGTTTATGACAGCCGAAGGCATGGCCGAAGACAGTATTATGATTTTGGCGTCAAGCCCTTGGATACCGAAGAAGGTAACGATTAAATACGCTATTGATACCCCTCCTCCTATCCTTATTACCGAGCCCGCGAGAGAAATCCAAAAATGCGAGAGCTTCGCCGAATGAAGCCTGTATCCGAGGCTTATGAGCATCAAGGGTATTGTGGCGGCGCCGAGCATGTCAACCGTAACCTGAATGGGATTAGGAAGGGTAACGTTCGTCAGGTTTATCGTCAGCCCTATTATCGAGGCGTATATAAGAGGAAGACGGAACATCTCTCCTAACCCGCCTCCGCCTTTGGCGATGTATATGCCGAGCGAATACACGAGAAGGCTTACGGTTATGTAATATATGACCGCGATGCTCAAGCCCTCTTCGCCGAAGGCTAAAAGCGCGAGGGGGAACGACATATTGCCGGAGTTCATGAACATGGTCGGCAGGTAAAATCCCCGGAGGTCGCGCTTTTTGATTATGGCGAGATAGACGTAACTAATCGCGCCGGTAGAGAGGATTACGGCTGTTGCCGCGCCCGCTATTACGGCGACGTCGGATATCGCGAAACTTCTTTTCGTAAGGGATGAGACGACAAGGGAAGGTATTGTTATGTAGAGCAATACCTCTATCAGGGATTCAAGGCTTAGCTTCTTGAACCTGCCGAATGCGTATCCCGCGGCTATGGCGCAGAATACGGGGAAGACGATTGAAAGGATAGAGGCCATCTGTCGGTTAAAGACTGTCATTGCGAGCCCTTCGGCTTCGCTCAGGACAGGCTCCGCGAAGCAATCTCATAATTGTAAAAACAAGATTGCTTCGGGATAAAGCCCCTCGCAATGACAAAAACATAAATTTTTAGTCATTTACCGATAACCGCTTATTGCGGCTCGACTTCTATCAGCGTTTCGTCCGGGTTTACCGAATCTCCGACCTTGACGTGTATCTTCTTTACGACGCCGCTTATGGGCGTATGGGCTTCGTTTTCCATTTTCATGGACTCGACCGTAAGAACCGTATCGCCTTCGGACACGGTATCGCCGATTGAAACCTTTATGGACATGACCTTGCCCGGAACCGGGGTCGTGACGTCACCCTGTTTTCTCGGGCGCGGCCTCGTGGACTGGGTTATGGATTCCGCTTCTATCACTCCGGCCGTTGTAGGCAATATCTCGGTCAGGGATTCCACCAAGACCTCTTCGAGCCTGTCTTCTATCTTTATGAAGAAGGGGCGTTTGCCCTGACTCTTGTGTCCGGCGCCCGAGACCTTGACCCTGTACGTCTCGCCGTGCACGGTTATGTTGAATTCGCTCGGCGCGAGGATAGGCGCGACATGAGGTCCGGCGTCTTTGTCTTCCTCGGCAAGAAGAGACTCAGGCTCAAGTTTGCCCTGCTCCCTTTGCTCGAAAAATTCGAGAGCCACGACGGGGAAAAGGGCGTAACTCAGGATGTCTTCGACGGTTTTGACCTTGCCGTCGAGTTCTCTCGCTATATTGTCCAATTCGTTCTCGAGCAAATCCGCGGGGCGGCAGTTAATCGGCTTTTCGTCTCCTATGGCCTTACGGCTCGCCTCACTGTCTATTTTGCCGGGGGGCATGCCGTAGAGACCCTTGAAGTAGTTCTTTGTTTCGCTCGTTATGACCTTATACCTGTCGCCCGTAAGTACGTTAAGAGTCGCCTGTGTTCCGACTATCTGGCTCGTCGGAGTGACGAGCGGAGGGTATCCCATGTCTTTCCTTACCTCGGGGATTTCCGTCAAGACGTCGTTCATCTTGTCTATGGCGTTTTGTTCTTTCAGTTGATGGGCGAGGTTGGATATCATGCCGCCCGGCACCTGCGCCACGAGGGTTCTCGGATTTATTCCGGTGAACTCGCTCTCGAAGCGTTTATATTTCCTCCTCAAATCCCTTACCATGTCGGCAATATCGGCGAGGAGAGAGAGGTCGAGCCCGGTGTCGTACGGGGTATCTTTAAGGGCCGCCACGAGACTCTCGGTCGGAGGCTGGGCCGAGCCCGAGCCTAAGGACGATATGGCCGTATCCACTATGCTCGCGCCCGCCTCTATGCCCTTCAGATAGCTCATGGCGGCAAGGCCGGAGGAGTCGTGGGAGTGTATGTGTATCGGGAGTTTTACCTTCTTTCTTATCTGCGTTACGAGGTCGTAAGACGCGAACGGGGTCAAAAGCCCGGCCATGTCCTTTATGCATATTACGTCGGCGCCCATCTTATCGAGGGTCTTGGCCATGTCCGCGAATCCCTCGTGCGAATGCACGGGGCTTACCGTGTAGCACACGCATCCTTCGACAATCGCGTCCGCTTCCTTGGCGGCCTTGACGGCAACCTCGACGTTACGGAAGTCGTTTAAGGCGTCGAAAATACGAAATACGTCAACGCCGTTCTTGGCGGCGCGCTCGACGAATTTTCTGACCACGTCGTCGGCGTAATGGCGGTATCCCACGAGGTTCTGGCCGCGAAGCAGCATCTGAAGCCTTGTGTTGGGTATGGCCTTTCTTAAAGACTTAAGCCGCTCCCACGGGTCTTCCTTCAAGAAACGCAAACAGGTGTCGAAGGTGGCTCCGCCCCACGCCTCGAGGCTCCAGTAGCCGACCTTGTCGAGCATGGAGGCCAGCTCCAGCATGTCGGACGTCCTCATGCGGGTCGCGAGAAGGGATTGGTGCGCGTCCCTTAGAACCGTGTCCGTGATGCAGACCTTTTTGGCGGAGTTTTCCTGTTTGAGAGTTTTAATTTTTATCGCCATGCGATTCCCCTTGTAGGGCAGACCTTTAGGTCTGCGTCTTTTAAAGCAAGGCTAAAGCCTTGCCCTACTAAAACAAGGCGCCAAAGCCTTGCCTCTGTTGTTTTATAAGCCGTGGTACGCGGCGATGGCCGCGGAGATCGCCGCTATGACGTCCGTCGGATCGCTGTACTCCGCGTATTCCATGAGCTCGGGCTTTCTGTCTATATAGCCGGTATCGAACTTGCCGCTTCTAAAGTCCTTGTCGTCCATTATCTTTCTTAAAAACGGAATGGTCGTCTTGACGCCCCTTATGACGAATTCCTCGAGAGACCTGTCCATCCTGCGCACCGTCTCGTCCCACGTGGAGCCCCTTACGATGAGTTTTACTATCAAGGAGTCGTAGTGGGGAGGGATGATGTAGTCTTTATAGACTGCGCCGTCTATCCTCACTCCGATGCCTCCGGGCGAGTAATAGGCGGTTACGCGTCCGGCGTTCGGAGCGAAGCTGTTTTTCGGGTCCTCGGCGTTTATCCTGCATTCCATCGCGAAGCCCGATATGCGGACGTCTTCTTGCTTAAAGTCGAGCGGCAATCCTGCCGCTATCTCTATCTGCTTTTTAACGAGGTCTATGCCGGTTGTCTCTTCTGTTATCGGGTGCTCGACCTGTATCCTCGTGTTCATTTCGAGGAAGTAGAAGTTCTTTTTTTCGTCAACCAAAAATTCCACCGTGCCGGCGTTCGTGTAGTCCGAGGCCTTCGCCGCGGCCACCGCCGCCTCTCCCATCCGTTTTCTCAGGTCTTCGTTCAGGATGAGGGACGGGGCTATCTCGATGAGTTTTTGGTGGCGCCTCTGTATGGAGCAATCCCTCTCGCCCAGATGCACTGTGTTGCCGTGCTTGTCCGCGAGTATCTGAAATTCTATGTGGTGCGGACTGTCAAGATACTTTTCGAGGAATACGTCGGTAAGGCCGAACGCCGCCTTCGCCTCGGCGCTCGCGGAGCCTATGGCCTTTCGGAGTTCTTCTTCGTTCCGGGCTATCCTCAGGCCTCTTCCGCCTCCGCCGCCGGCGGCCTTGACCATGATGGGGTAGCCTATCTCTTTGGCGAATTTAACGGCCTCCGGAACGCTCTTTACGGGTTCGTCCGTTCCCGGAAGCACCGGCACGCCGGCGCGTTTCATCATGTTTCTTGCTTTTATCTTATTGCCCATGTCACTGATGGATTTGCTCGAAGGGCCTATGAACGTGATGCCGCGCTTTTCGCAAAGGAGAGGGAGCTTCGGGTTTTCCGAAAGAAACCCGTACCCCGGATGTATGGCGTCCGCCTTTATCTTTAACGCGAGGTCGACTATCCGGTGGATGTTGAGGAAGCCCTCGACCGGTCCCGGCCCCACCATGTAGGATTCGTTCGCTTTTTTTACGTAAAGGCTCGTGGCGTCGCCTTCGGCGTAGATGGCCGCGCAGGGGATGTCGAGTTCCCTGCAGGCCCTTATGATGCGGGAGGCGATTTCGCCCCTATTCGCGACAAGAACTTTTTTGAACATAAGCGGAATTTCCTTTTACAGGAAGGATTATTTTGCCTGTAATACGGCGATAAGTCAATGAAAAAGAACAGTTTCGGCGGATGGTTATCCGTAACGGATTACGGATTCGCGGACGATTTTATGAAGGCAACGGCCCTTTCGAGCCTCACTATCGCGCGTTCTTTCCCGAGGGCCTCGATTGTCTCGAATATTCCCGGGCTTATCGTGCCTCCGGTGAGGGCGACCCTCACGGGCTGGGCGAGACCTCCGAGCTTCATGGCCTTTTCCGTTAATATTGCCTCGAACTCGATTTGGATGGTCTTTGCCGTGAACTCTTCGAGCGTTGAGAGGCGTTTGGAGAGGAGGCTCAAGGCTTCGGCGTTTTCGGAGGTAAAGAATTTCCCGACGGCCTTCGGGTCGTACGCGAAGTCGTCCTTGAAATAAAAGAGCGAGTGCCCGGCCATTTCTTTCAAGGTCTTGGACCTTTCTTTTATTGTCGTTATTATGAGGGAAAGCCTCTTGTCATTTTCAGCCTCCACCCCGTGTTCTTTCAAGAAAGGAAGAAGAAGAGGGGCGAGGGCGGGGGAAGGCGTCTCTTTTATGTAGTGCTGGTTCAGCCAGAGGAGTTTTTCCGGATTGAAAACGCCGGAGGACTTCCCCACGTTTTCGAAAGAAAATTTTTCTATGAGTTCTTCCATGGAAAATATTTCCTGGTCCCCGTGCGACCATCCGAGCCTCGCGAGGTAGTTTACGAGCGCGTGGGGTAGGTAGCCCATGTCGCGGTACGCGATAACGCTCGTCGCGCCGTGGCGTTTGCTGAGCCTCGTCTTGTCGCTTCCGAGTATCATGGGAAGGTGAGCGAAGTTCGGGAGTTTATAGCCTAAGGCCTCGTAGATGAGCGCCTGCTTCGGGGTATTGTTCATGTGGTCGTCGCCGCGTATCACGTGGGTTATCCGCATCTCCGCGTCGTCCGCCACTACGCAGAGGTTATAGGTGGGGGTGGAGTCGCTTCTTAGAATTACGAGGTCTTCTATTTCGGCGTGGTCAAAGGCTATGGGGCCTTTGATAAGGTCGGTTATTATTGTTTTGCCCGGAGGCACCTTGAACCTCACGGCGTGGGGTTTATCAGGAGTTTCTTTGGCGTTCCTGCACCTTCCGTCGTATCTCGGAGGCCGGCCGTCCTTTAAGGCGGCCTGCCGCCGCGCTTCGAGTTCTTCCGGCGAGCAGTAGCATCTGTAGGCGTGTCCGCTTTTAAGGAGTTTTCCGGCAAGCTCTTTGTAAAGGCCGAACCTCTCACTCTGATAGAAAGGCCCTTCGTCATAGTCGAGGCCGAGCCACTTCATGCCTTCGAGTATGGCTCCGACGGATTCTTCGGTGCTCCTCGCGACGTCGGTATCTTCTATCCTCAAGACGAACTTTCCCTTGTTGTGTCTCGCGAAAAGCCGGTTGAAGAGCGCTGTCCTCGCCCCGCCTATGTGGAGGTATCCGGTCGGGCTCGGGGCAAAACGGGTTTTTACTGTCATGGTTACGCCTTTATAGGTTGAATTGCGCGGCGGTTCCGGAAGAAGGTCATTCGCCGCGCTTAGATTTTTTAAACTTTTCCTTCGAGAAAGTCAACCCCGTAAAAATGCCGAGGGAAAAAACAAGAAGCGGCGAGATTATAAGGAAGCTCCTGTTTATGGTCGTGCGCAGATAAAGCCATTCGTAGTTGGACGTAAAGACGAATACCGCGAGCGTTGCCAGAAAAGTCAGCGCGAACGGAACGAAATGCGAGAGAAACGTCATGTCCTTGAAAAGCCTGATGTTCGCGGAAAGTATCAAGATTGCCCCAACCCAGAGTATGTTGAAGGCGCCTTCTTCCCAAAAGAAGACGGCGGCGAGTTCCGTAAACGCCTCGCCGTGAATCCCCAATTTCCCTCCGCCGACGCTAAGGCCGTATAAGGCCTTTACCGCAAGCCACGGTCCGGCGAGAGCCAAGAAAACCGCGCATGGAACGGCGATTCTTTTGATTTTTCCGCGCAAAGGGGCGCCCGCCTTGGCGATAAGGAAAAGGAACGTAAGGACTATAGCCGGGGCGTAAAGCACGAGCCCCTCGTTTTTGGTGAACGTCATCGCGGCCGAAGTTATCGCGGTCAGGTAGAGAAACGAGTTTTCGCCGGTTTGAAACCACCTTGCGAGAAGCAAGACGCTCGTGAGAAGGTAATATCCCGCGGCCATGTCCGCGTAACCGCCGTGAGCGTGGAATGACATGAGAGGTATGCTCGCGAGCACGTAAGTGAAGGCCGCGGCGATTGCGAAAGAGGCGTGTCTTCGGAGGAATGCGTAAAATACGGCGGCCATGGACGCGAATATCGCGAAGTCGTAGAGGTGAACGAGGCTCGCGTTCCACGTCCCCGCGAAAATTCCCATCCATGCCTTGAAAAGAGGCGTTCCGAGCGGATAGTTGAGCAGGCCTCCGCCGAGAAATTCCTCCGAGCCGCTTGCGCCGAGTCCGGATGCCGTGAATATAACCTTGGCCTTGAAGTCCCATGTTGTTACGGCGTCGTCAAAGTAGGGCGGCCAGATAAAGACGTTCAGAAGAGGGAGAAAGAGTTTGACCGCGATAAGCGCGAGGAAAATGACGCCGAGAATTTTTTCGACGGAGTTTGTTTTTTCGGGAGAGGTCTCGGCGCGGCCCGTAAAAAGGGCTTTTAATCCCTCCTGACCTCCCGACCCACGCCGTCCGCCTAAGGCGGACGCGGGTGTCCCGAAAGGGAGGAACTGTTTCTTCATAAGCGCGGCGATTATGAAGAAGCCCGCCGCGAAATACGGGAGAAGCGCGGCGAAAGAATAAGTTATGCCGACGACTCCCAGTAAGAATATGTAAAACGAAAGACATCCCGCGCCGATGCCGAACGATAAGGCCGCGCGTTCAAGGCCGCGGATAAGACCTTTCTTGTCCGTTGCGGCGATTATCGCGAAGCCGGTAACGGACGGCAACAGAAGGGCGACGAACATGAGCGCGGCGTCAAGGAACATTGATTATAGGTTTTCCTCTCTGAATATGAACGAGTAATCGTCGTACCGCGCCGTTTCTTTTCCTTTGGCAACGGGGTTTCCGTCGACATACAGCATGCCGTTATCGAATGTTACGTTGGGGTTTTTGTACACCGCGTGAACCTTTGTCGCGCCGGGTTTTTCAAAGGTAACCGGCTTTAACGGATACAGGAGGTATTTCATGTGCGCGAAAAAATTCCTCCCGGCAGGTCCGTGGAAGTAGAAAATTTTGTCTTCGCCTTTCAGTTGCGCCCTCGCGAACTCGGCGAAGTCGTAGAAATCGTCCATGTTCGAAAAACGCCTTCTTTCGTCTTTCGTCCTGACGTAACTTTCATAGACCGCGTTCGTTGATATAGCCTGATCGTAGGTGTATCTCAAATCATAGGCCGCCCACAACAGAAGCAAAACAATGAATATCGCGGAAACACGCTTTTCATGCCGCGAGGCGTCATTGCCGGTGCGCGGTTCCACTGGCAAGGAGTCTTTTTTCCTTTTTTTCCAAAGGTGCGCGGCGAGCGCGGCCAAAGCCGCCGTGACGGCGATTATGTTCAATATAAACACGTACGAAAACGCGAAAAGAAAGGGCGGGCTGACGGAGTTTATGCTTAACGGGGTTATTGCCTCGGGCCAGAAGAAATTACGCCACGCCGTTATTGCTTTCTCCGCGATTCCGACTGGTTTCTTTATAGCGAGGTCTTCGATTTCCACCGTGTCGCCGAAGCCGGAGAACGTGACGGACACCGTGGATATTTCCCCGTTCCACAGTTTTATCCCCGGATAGCGGGCCCTTAAATCAATGGAATAGGTATTGAATTCGCCGTCGCCCGAAAGAGGCAGTTGCGCGATAGGATAAAAGCGCGTCCTTCCGCCGGCCTTCCACATGACCCTCATTAAGCCCATGGGGTTGGTGGTCTTGGCGCTCATCTCCATGACGTAGTAATCCGCGGCGTTAAGGTTTGGCGTGGGTATGGTTATTTCCGGATCCAGGAGGCCTTTTACGGTAAGGCGCTTATCTTTGAATTCGGCGAAGGAAAAGTTTTTTATCTGCCATGTGCTTACGAATTCGCCGCGCAGAGCCGCGCCGGCAGTTCCCTGAAAAAAAAGCGCGTGCAGGAAGAAGGCGAGAAAAAAGGCGTACGCCGGTTTAAGCATCTGGTTTTCGGAAGGACGAGCCGTTTATTATCATGCCGGCGTACCCGACGACGTGGTCGAAGTCTCCGCTTACTTCTCCCGACGTGGAGTGGGCGAGGAGTTTGGCGCTTTTCGCGCCGAGTATCTTGGACGCGACGAGCGCGACCGCCGCGGGCACCGCTCCGCACATGGTTATATTGCGGGATGCCGTTACCTTAAGAAGGCCTTCGGCGTCGAGAGAGAGAATCTTATCTATGGCGAGACCGTCTTTTTTGCCTGTCACATCGGCGCTTTCGTAGTGGTTCATGTCGCTTGAGACCACGATGAGGACCTCTTTTTTGCAGGCCTTTATCGCGTCCGCTATGGCGCGTCCCATTTCAACGCATTCCTTAAGGCGCGCGTGCATGAGGGTTATGGGCGCTATGCGGCAGGCCGGGTTCTTGACGTAAAGAAAAGGGAGTTGAACCTCAAGAGAATGCTCTCTCAAGTGGGCGGCGTCGTCAGGGGAAAAAAGAGGGGAGTGGTCGAGCACGAGGTGCGCGAGTTCTTCGTCCACTTCGGTTTTTCCGAAGGGCATGCTCCATGTGCCGTTGTCCATGACGGCCGCCTTCTCTCCGAGCCCGGTGTGGTTCGGGCCTATGAGAAGGACCGTGTCGGGCACTTCGATTGACGAGTAGACGCATCCCGCAACAAGGCCGGAATACATGTAGCCAGCGTGAGGCGATATGACCGCGACGGCCTGTTTCTCTTCAACGGTTTTTTCCGTCGGCCTGTCCTGAGCGGAGTCGAAGGGCTTCGTCTTGCCCGAGAAGCAACCCGCGCGGATATATTCCTCCACCGCCGCTTTCAATACCGAAGGGTCGGCCGGGTAGAACTGGTTCGCTACGCATGGTTTTCTTATCATAATAGGGTATGTAGATATTAGCAAAAGGCGGCGCTTTTGTCCAGAAGGGGTGTCGCTTTTACAAAGGGGCAGGGAAGCGGGGGATTCCCGTTGAACTCAGTGTCAGGTATTTGTTATAGTGACAATTCAACATCATAAGAAAGGGACTCTCTCCATGTTGCGGGTGATTAAAAAAGACCTCATAATATTCGACCTTGACGGAACCCTCGTGGATTCGAGCGGCGACATAGCTCATGCCGCCAACAGAACGCTTCGGGAGATGGGATTCCCTTCGATGACGGTTTCCGAAATAAAGGCGAATGTCGGATGGGGAGTAAGGAGCCTTCTCGAGAAGGTCATGCCGAATGAGCCCGCGGAGAGGATAGACGAGGCGCGCCGTATTTTTCTCAAGTATTATTCCGAAAATCTTGTTGACGAGACTCGCTTTTATCCCGGAGTGGAAGACACGGTGCGGCATTTCCGCGCTTCGGGGAAGATGCTTGCCGTCGCGACCAATAAGCAACTCGCCCTTACGGAGAGGATACTCGACGAGTTGGGGCTTAAGAGTTGTTTTTCCGCGCTCGTGGGAGGCGATTCCGTGCCTAATAAAAAGCCGCACCCTGAGCCTCTTTTTTTCATAATGAAAAGCCTCGGAATCGAAAGCGCTGATACGGTCTTTGTCGGCGACAGCGCCATAGATTGCGAGAGCGGGGCGTCCGCCGGGGTATTTACCATAGGGGCGGCCTATGGGTTCAGGGGTAAGGAAGAATTGAAAAAGGCCGGATGCGAGATGATAATAGAAAGCTTCTCTGAACTCGAAACTATAATAATATAGGCATGTTATGGGATATAGATTATATTAACTGCTAAGTTTGTTTTCGTGCCGCGGTTGCGTGTTTTTTTAAATTAATCTATACTTACGGCATGTTCACGAGAAGGACATGCATAAAGCTTGCCGCGATGTCGTCAGTTTTTCTCTCCCTTGGCGCCGGGTCATCCCTCGCGTCCGCTCTTTTTACTCCCAAAAGAAAAGAAAACCCGCGCAGGCCCGACAATCGTTTTATCGAGGGTACCCATGCGGAGCATGGGTCGGGACGCGCCCTCATAGGGGTTAGCAACGGAAAATCCGCGTATGATATGGTGAAAGAGGCGGTTTTTCTCATAGGCGGGTTCGATAAACTCGGCCTTAAGGGCAAGACCGCGCTCGTAAAGCCGAACGTGGTGTCCGGCGAACGTAATCCCGCCACCACGAACCCGGATGTCGTAAGCGCGGCAGTCAAACTGCTTTACGAAAACGGGGCAAGCAAGGTTTATGTCGGAGACATGTCGGCCCTATTTACCCTTTCGACCGCGAGGAACATGAAGAAAAACGGCATATACAGGGCCGCGAAGGATTCCGGCGCCGAGGTGGTGGTATTCGAAGACTACGACTGGGTGGAGGTGCCTCTTCCAAGGGCAAAATACGTAAAGAGCGCTTACGTTACGGAGTGGCTGTACAAGGCGGATATCGTCGTGAACCTGCCTGTGATAAAGACGCACCGCTCGGCGAGTTACTCGATCACACTTAAAAACTTCATAGGCTGCACACATCTCAAGCAACGGCCGTATATCGTTGACGAATCCCATTGGGAGGAACTTGTGTCGGAATTCAACCTCGCCTACGCGCCGGACCTTAACATAGTTGACGGGACAGTCTCGATGGTGGAAGGAGGCCCGTGGAGCGGCACGCCTAAGGACACGAACCTCATAATGGCGAGCGGCGACAGGGTTGGCGCGGACATAGTCGGGCTGGGCGTCATAAAGTCTTTCGGCCTCTGGCCCATGGTTTCGGAAATCGAGGTGTGGGAGCAGAAGCAGATAAAGAGGGCAATCGAGACGGGTGTCGGAAGAGGCAGGGAAGGTCTTAAGCTCGTTACAGGCCAAGGCGATAAGGAGTTTATCGAGCTTATGAGAAAGGTAAGAAGCGTTACCGGCCTTTAGCGTGTCGGCGCTTTGTCGAGCCTCTAAAGGGCAAAATCGGGCGTGTTATTTGGCAATGGTGGAAAAAATTAATTTATGATATATAATTGTAGTCATAGGCCGTTGAAATAAGGCAACGGCGCGTTCAGGCGTAAAAAAATCACAGGGAGGTCAAGTATGGCGGCAAAAAAAGGCAGCAAGGAACTCATAGACGCTTTGAATCTCGACAGGGCGTTCGAACTCGGCGCGATAATCCAGTACATGGGGCATCACTATGAGGCTGAGGGCTCGGAAAGTCCGGCAATTATAGAGATATTCAAGAAGACCGCGATGGACGAGATGAAGCACGCCGAAAAATTGGGCGAGAGGATAGTCTATCTCGGCGGGGTTCCGATACAGAAGCCGACCCCCGTTAAAAGGGGCGGAAAGATTCTCGACATGGTAAGGGAAGACCTCGGCGCGGAAGACGGGGCCATAGCGCGTTATAAAAAGCACATAGCGCTCGCGGATAAGTTAGGCGATACCACGACAAGGCTCATGCTCGAAGAGATTCTCTCCGAAGAGGAAGGGCACGCCGACACGTGGGAGACCGTGCTTTCGAAGCGGTAGTAATTACGGGAGATATTTAGAGGTGTCTACTCTTAAGCTCACGAGGAAGTGGGTCTGCGTCGAGTGCAGTTACGTTCACGAAGGGGACGCGCCGCCTGATTTCTGTCCTGTTTGCATGGCGCCGAGCGAGGCGTTCGTGAAATATCATGGAGCGTAATTAACTTTTTTCGGAGGATTGGGTTTGCAGGGTCGCCTTGCCGCGGAGCTCGCTTTAAGGATAAAAGAGTACGGCCCCATAACGTTTAAGGATTTCATGGAAGCCGCTCTCTACGCGCCGGGCCTTGGCTATTACGTCTCAAGCAAAGACAAGTGGGGACCCGGAGGCGACTACATAACGAGCCTCGACGTAAGCCCTGTTTTCGGCCTTGCCATGGGCAAGCAAGTTCACGAGATGTGGCTCGTAATGGGTTCGCCAAGGCGCTTTACGATGATTGAGGCCGGAGGCGGAAGGGGCTGGCTCACGGGGTGGATGCTGGATGCGTTTTCAAGGCGTTATCCCGGCCTCTTTGAAGCGGTAGAGGCGATTATAATAGAGAAAAATCCCGAGGCCGCCAAGAAGGGCATCTTGCTGGAGTTCGCGGATAAAGTCTCATTCTGCGATGACATTGGCGAAGCAGTCGGCCGGTTCGAAGGCGTAGTCATATCGAACGAACTCATAGACAGCCTTCCGTTTCACAGGGTAATCAAGAGAAACGGAAGATTGAAAGAGATATACGTCGGAATCGAAGACGGACGTTTTATCGAAACGGAGGGGGAGCCTTCGACAAGAAGACTCGGCGAGAATTTCTCGCGGCTCGGCTTTGAACTCCCGGAGGGGGGGAGGGGCGAAGTAAGCCTTCTTGCCCGCGACTGGATAAGGGGCGTCGCCGAGCGGCTTACGAGAGGGTTTGTCGTTACGATCGATTATGGCGCGGCGGCGCGGCTTTTGTACGGGGAGGCAAGGGACGGAAGCGTTCTCTGTTATTACCGGCACACGGTAAATTCCGACCCCTACCGGAACGTCGGCGAGCAGGACATAACCTGCATGGTGGATTTCAGCTCGCTAAAGGCAACGGGGCTCGAGTGCGGTTTGGAGGTAAGCGGTTTTACGTCGCAGAGGAATTTTCTTCTCGGTCTTGGCGTTTTGGACGAACTCAAAGAAGTCATTGAGCCGTCGGTTCGAGTTTACGGCGATATTGTTCATAATCAGGGCATAAAAGAACTTATAATGCCGGGCGGCATAGGCGACACGATGAAAGTGCTTGCGCAGCGAAAAGGCGTTCCGTCTTCCGCGCTTGGCGGTTTTTCTTTCAAGGACACGCAAGGTCAAATCTGACACGGGAGCGGAGAGCATGAGTGAAGAGAATCTTCCGGGCGGCGATTGGGACGTAAGCGAGTGGACGGAGGCGTGGACGATAAAGGTCGGCGCGGCCTATGCCTGCGTGATATGCGGCACGATGGCGATGGTCACGAAGGGCGGGGTAGGCGTCATGGAGCCCAAGTGCTGCGGCAGGCCCATGAGCCGTATTGAAAAATCCGCGGATATGAGGTAAATTTCATGACCGGAGAAAACGCTTCGAAAGATTTCCCGATAAAAGCCGGGATGGTCTATGTGTGCCGGATATGCGGGGCTGAATTATCGGTCATAAAAGGCGGACACGGAAGATTGGCTCCCGTTTGTTGCAATGCCGCCATGACGCTCGTTGCCAGGATAAATTCCATATACGCATGCCCCGTATGCGGAAGCGAAATCACGGTGATAAGCGGTTTTAGCGGGAGTTTTTCCCCGGTTTGTTGCAACACGGCCATGCTCGTCAAGGTCTTTGGTAAGGCTGCTTGAAAATAACTTGCGGAGGAAGGATTTATGCCCGAGAAAAAGGAAGAAAAAAAACACGTATGTTCGGTTTGCGGAAGGCCCTCCGACTCGGTTATATGCCACATCTGCGAGGATAGGATACGCGGCGAGGCTATCGAGAAAAAACGCGAGATAGAAAAGGCCGGGAAGACCGACAGCGGAAGGAAATAGGCTTATATCAAATAATCAGGCACGGAGGATGCATGGTAAAAACCGCAAAAGGCGCGCTGTTTGACGAATTCACCATGGCGTATAACACGGAACTCGACGGGTACGCGTTTTATACCAACGCCGCCGGAATTATATCCGACGACAAGGGCAAAAACGTTTTCATTCACATAGCGAAAGAGGAACTTGACCATATCGCGGTCGTGTCGAGCATTGCCGAGAGGTTAAGGAAAGGGCTCGGCATGGAAAGTTATGAGGAGGCGCTTAAAGAGGGGACTACGGTTTTCGATAAAAAGGGGCTTCCGATATTTCCTAAAGACAACGAACTCATTAAAAGGCTCAAGACCAACCGGACCGACCAAAACGCGATATCCATCGCCGTGGAGATAGAAGAAAAGGCGGTGGAATTTTACGGCAATATGCTTAATCGCGCCAAGAGCCCGGTCGAAAAAATGCTTTTTACGAGGCTCCACGAGATGGAAAAGGGGCATCTTAAGGTTTTCAGGTGGGAGCACGAATCCTTGACCAAAACCGGTTTTTGGTGCGGCAACATGGAATACAGCGTGGAGAAGGAGTCCGAGTGATGCACGACGTTATTGTCGTCGGCGCGGGGCCGGCCGGCGCGGCGCTTTCGATGAGGCTTGCCTCCGGCGGCATAAAGGCGCTCGTAATAGACAAGGCGAAGTTCCCCCGTAAAAAGCCTTGCGGCGGAAGCGTTTCTTTAAAGGCCTTGAATATTCTGGACGTAGACCTCTCGGCGATCGCCGAGGACGTTATTTTCGGAACGACTTTCAGTTTCAAAGGCGAACGAAGCCTTGACGTCATGTCCGAGCGTCCCATCGGGTACAGCGTGTCGAGGGAGGTCTTCGACGATTACCTTCTGTCCAAGGCCAAGGACGAGGGCGCGGAAGTAATCGAGGGGCTTAAGGCAGAGAGGGTTATTGACGAAGGGGACTGCGTAACGGTCTTTTGCGAAGGCGGGAAGGTTTTTAAAACCAAGTTTTTGGCATTCGCGGACGGCGCGGGGCCGGGCATAGGCAAGACGTTTTTTAACATGAATCCGAGGGAGGGCGCGGTCTCGCTTGCCTGCGACATACCCTATGACAGGGATTCGCTCGGCGAAAAGATTAAAGAGAAGGTCTTCGTGGATTTCGGTTTCGTGCCTTACGGATACGCGTGGATATTTCCGAAAAAGAAGGTTCTTTCGGTCGGAGTCGCCTGCGATATATCGAAGGTCGGCCGCGGGATAAAAGAATACTTTGATTCTTTTTTAAAGAACCACGAATTCCTGAAGGGTTGCGAGGCCAAAAACGTGTCCGGCTGGACCATACCGGCTTTTTACGGCGACTCCGTGAATCTCACCAAGGGCAGGGTTCTCGCGGTCGGAGACGCAGGGCATCTCGTTGACCCGTTCCTCGGTGAAGGCATATATTACGCCATAAAGAGCGGACAGATGGCCGCTGACGTATTGGAGGAAGTCATAAAATACGGCGCGCCGCTCAATAAGTACGACGAGCGGTTAAGAAGAGAGTTATATCCGGGCTTTATGGCGGCGGCGAAACTCGGCTCCCTCGTTTACAGGCATCCGCGGCTTTGGTACAGGATGGTGGAGAAGGAGCCTCAGATAATACTCCGTTACTATGACGTGGTGCGGGGACTCGAAGACATCGGGGATTTCTACGATTGGATGTTCGGCATGATAAACGCCAAGCCGTGGAAGGTCGTCAGAAGCTGGATTGAAAGCAGAATGATATAGCAGGGGCGGCTTTCCCGCTTAAGATTGCGCGGGGTACCCGCCCCACAGGGCGGGTCGGGCTCAGCGCTCATAATTTTTCAATTATCTCCCGCGACATATGGGCGCAGGGACTTATATGTTATTCATTGTGCCGTACGGAGGATAAGAAAAGGGGTGATTGTCGTGAGAAGATTCATGGTTCCGAGAGTGGCCCGCTGCAGCGAGGGCTGCCCTACTTTGTCCCGGGCATGACGTTAAACTGCCCTATTTTTTATTCCACCCGACGAAACGGAACGGGTCAATGAAGATAATATTCGATAAAACGCTTGAGACAGGCGTATCATGGCAGGACAAACAGCATAAGGAATTGCTGGACAGGATGTCGGCCTTAAGCGAGGCTACGGACGGGCAACTGGAAAAGGAAGAGATTTCGAGGCTTTTGGATTTTCTCGATGAGTACGTGGTGGTGCATTTTCACGATGAGGAAAGGGCCATGCACGAGAGCGGCTTTCCGAAAACGCTTCCGCATCTGGAGAAGCACATGATTTTCATAGAGGAACTGGCCCGCGTCGAGGCCGAACTCGGCAAAGGGGTAAGCGCGGAGCTTGCCGAAAAAGTCAGGGTTAAGCTTCTGGAGTGGTTCAAGAATCACATCTGCGTCATGGACAAGGAACTCGGCGCGTTTTTGATAAAAAAATCCGGCGGTCGAGCGTCTTGATTTTTATCCATGTCGTGCCGAACCCTGTCCCGAGTAGGGGCACGATGCATCGTGCCCCTACCTTGGCGAATGGCCGAAGGGTTAGGCATTTTGTTTTGAGGCCATAAAAAAAGGAGTTGGCGTTCAGCCAACCCCTTAATTATTTCAACGAAACATTGGCGGTCCCAACGGGATTCGAACCCGTGTTTCAGCCTTGAGAGGGCCACGTCCTAGGCCTCTAGACGATGGGACCGTGCCGGTATAAGCGCGATACTTTATCAATTTTGTCCTTCCTTGTCAATGTCAATTCATCTTCTTTTTGTCATTCCCGTCCGCTCCGCCTGAGGCGGACGGAAGCGGGAATCCGGTAAGTATTTTACCGTTAATCCAATATACACTTTGTCGGCTGTGTGGTATTATCCGCGCATCATGCAAAGTATCGTTAAAATGTCTTTGTTTTTCGCAACGCTTTTGCTTGCGCTTCCCTGCCGCACTCTTTTCGCGGCGGACGACGGAAAGGTTACCCTCCGGACGCACAAGCCCGTCTATTTTATCATCCTCGACAATAAGGACGCCAAGTTCCAGCTGAGTTTCAAGGTCAAAATCGCGAGCGGTCATGATTTTTATTTCGGCTACACGCAAAAATCTTTTTGGGATTTATTCGAGAAGTCCTCGCCCTTCAGGGAAAGTAATTACAACCCCGAGATTTTCTGGGAAATCCGTCCGCCTCAGGCGGACGCTTCGAAAGAAAACGGCTGGGGCACGGGGGAAACCATCGCGGGAGTCGAGCACGAATCCAACGGCATGGGAGGGGCGGAATCGAGGAGCTGGAACAGGCTCTATATCGAGCAGGGCGTTTCTTATAATCCCGCGTCTTTTGACAATAAATCAAAAAAGGATTTTCTGCTCCTCTCCCTGAAACTATGGCCCATGGTTCAGGCAGGAAGAGAAAACAAAGACATGACCGGTTATCAGGGCTACGGAGAACTCTCGGTCGAGATTAATGCCTCGCCAATAAGATTTTTCGTCACGGGAAGAAAAGGCACGCGAAGCGATGCCGGGAGCGTAGAGTCGTCTCTGGCCTTGGATATTCCGAGCCTGAATATCTATCCCTTTATTCAGTACCGGTACGGTTACGGCGAAAGCCTTCTTAAGTATGACGAGTTGGAGAGACGCTGGGGAATAGGCGTTATGATGAGGATGTAGGGGGAGGGGGTATAATTGGCTGGGGGACTAGGATTCGAACCTAGATACACGGAGTCAGAGTCCGTGGTCCTGCCGTTAGACGATCCCCCAGTAACGCGCTTTAGCCTTTCAAAATTAACAGATTTTCGGCGGGTAAGTCAAGGAGATACTTTTGTGTCCATCTGTCATTCCCGTGAAAACGGGAATCCAGTTTTTTCTTTGGATATTTTTTCTGGATTCCCGCTCAAAAGCTTGTCCCCGCAATCTTAAGCGGGGAACCAGATAAAAAGAAGGGGTCAGACCGCGGGAATGACAGAAAGAGGCGTGTTGACGGCACAGGCGATATTTTCAGTCCGTAAGCCTGTAAGCCACGTCTATCTCAAGCCTTATGCCTTCGTCCGGAAATGTCTCGGGCACCGGGCCGAACGGAGAGGCTTTTTTTATCGCCTCCGTTGCCGCCGAATCGAGCGCTTCGCAATGGCAGGGGCGCAGCACGTGGATGTCTTCGAATTTCCCGTTCTTCTTTATGGTAAATCCTACTCTTACGACCCCTTCGTAGCCTTTTTTTCTCGCCAACGGGGGATAGAATTTGGCTTTTTCTATCTTCTCCCTTACGAGGCTCAAGAATTGCGCGGTATGACGGCTTCCGGATGCCGCGCTTTTTACCCCCGAGTTGCCGTTACCTTCCGAGCCTCCATAATTCTCCGAACCTTCATAATCCCCCGAACTGCCGCTATCTTCCGTTCCGCCATGATTTTCCGCAGAAGGCATCGCGGCGGCTTCGAAGGTATTGCTTTCCTGCTTTTCTTCCCCGGCCATCGGATGTTCTTCAACGGTTACATCTTTTTCCAAAGGGGCGGGGAACTCATCCGCGGGGCGCCCACCCGCAGAGTGGGGCGGGGCAGCGTGAGAGGCCTTTTTAATTGACGCGCCCGGCACCACTTTCTGTCGCCGACGCGCGTGTTGTTGTGCGGCATTGTAATGGAAAGTGGCGCCGGGCGCGTGTTTTTCCCCCGAAAGGCCGGCCTTATTTGTCAAGCCGGCTGTTGTAAGTTCTATGGTTATCGGCCCGGGCGCGCGCTTCGGAGCGGCCACCATCATCGCAAGAAACAATAAAACGACATGGAACGCGATTGATATCGCGGCGCATGCCTTGAGTTTCTTGTCAATGCCGTTCGATCCTTCGACAAGCTCAGGACGAACGGTTTTTTCGTTGTTCGTGTTTAGCATCTGTTTAATCGTAAGATCGTCCTTGAATTCAACATATCATGCTTAAGCCGTGACACTGAGACGTTTCTTGGAATTTTCGCGCCGACTCGTTGATTTAATTCTTCCCGAATAAGTATAACTTTATTGCCTGAGATTGCAAGAGAAGGATGAATCGAAGAAAAATAGGGGCGATAGGAACAGCGATTGTTTTATCAGACATCACCTCTCATCGAGAAGCGCTTGAATGAGCGTCTTTACTCCGTCTGAATTCCAGTCCCTTGGGCCTAAAGCCCTTGCGACGATGACGCCTTTTTTATTTACGAAGTACGTAACAGGCACGCCCCATGTCCAGTACTCTTCGCTGATATCGCCATCCTCGGCCGAATAGACGTCAAAGGTCGCGCCGAGGCCTTTCGCGTACGCGTCTATCTTCTTGATATCCGTGTTCGCGTCAACGGCAATCGGAAAGAAAACAACACCCTTTTTCTTAAACTCCCCATACATCTTTTCAAGGAGGGGGAATTCTTTTTTGCAGGGTTCGCACCATGTCGCCCATATATGTATTATTACGACTCTGCCGCGGCTCTCGCTTAGCGTCGTCCGGCGTCCTGAAGCGGACAGAAGCGTAAAGTCAGGGGCCTCCTCCGCGAGCGCCTGCGCGCCCGCGGCCGAGAGAAGCCTTTTATCAAGCCCCCGGCACTGCCCCGGCAAGAAAGCCAGGGCGGCCAGTATTATAAGTAATTTTTTCAATCGCCTTTATGCCCTTCTTAAAAAAGGTACGTAACAGCCCCGTTCGCCTTGTAGTTCTCGCCGAGTTGTTTTCCGTTAAGGTTGTGGTAAACCGCCCGATGGTACGATGCCTCAAAGACCCAGCGCTTCGCCATAACAATCTGCAGGCCCGGGGATACATAAACGGTATGCCCGCCGGAGTTCTTGTCCTCGACGCCTTCTTCTTTTTCCCTGTCTCTGAGCTCCCCGTTAACGCCGAGCGCAAGGAATATCCGCGGTCCCGCGGTCCCGGTTGTCGAAGGGTGAACCCTGTACTTCGCCGTAACGTCGTAGTTGAGCGAGTTGCCGAACTTGTGCTTGCTGTCTCCGGCCTTGCCCGTGGTTGTTATCGAGCCGAGCATGTTCGCGGAAAGCGAGAGTTTTCGCATCGCGTGGCTTAAGGAGAGGCCGAGGAGATAGTCCGTAGAGCCTGTGCCGGGTTGCAAGTGCGCGTCAAGGAACTCTCCGTCATCCGTCTTTCGGTCCGTCTTGCCGGTTGCGAACTTTATTCCGGCAAGCCCCGCCACGATTGTCGTCGTATCAAGCGTATGCCTTTTGAAAAAGGAATAGCGGCCGAGCGCCGTTATGTCGCCGAGCCCCGATACATTCCCTTTCATGTCGGAGTGAACCTCTGCCTCTCCGTCCGCGTGGACGTGCATGTGGCCGTCCATGCTCGTCTTCCTTAAAGGGACTGTTCCGATGAGCGTCAGGCTTTCGGTAATCCCGTAGAAGCCGGTGAGCTCGGTTGTCCGGAATTCCTCTTTTGCCTCAGGGTTCACGGTAATTCTTTCGGTTCCGTCGTAAACCTTGTTTGAAAGAGCATACCGGTGGTTTACGCGGATGCCCGAGCCACTGAGCGTTTCAAGGGGAGAGATACCCTGCGAGAGAAGGCAGAAATCGCATGCAAACGATATTGTAGGCGATGCGATAAAAAGCCCTGCGGCAAAAAGAACCGTTAAAGCGGCTCTCTTCACGGAGAATCTCCTCAATTTTTCAGATTGTTCGATTGCGGGCAAACTGGTTGTCATAATATTCCCTTTCCATAGCCGCTCATGCAGAGGGCGAGTTATTTTGGAAACCATTTCCGCGCTTCAGGGCGGCAAAGCGACGCGGGCGCGCGTGAACGCGACAAACACGCTGACGCTTTAGCCGCGTTCTGTCCTGTCATGCCTGAAGAAAAGACGTGGTTCGGGTATGTAGCTACGGTATCGAGATTTTACGCCCTTGGAGGCGTTTCGGGAGGAGAAAGGTATTGATTCGAATGAAAGGTTTTGTCCTCCAAAGATTTTTCCTTTAAATCCGTCCGCCAAGCAAGAAGGCGGACGGTCATTTGAGACGGCAGAGGGATTGTGTAAAGGCCGGAGTTTTTGTAATCTTTTTTGCAGTCGCATTTGTAAGATTTTTCGTTATCGCGGCCGTGGTGAGCGTTGTGGTGATGTTCGCCGTGCGAACGGTCAATGAGAGCCTTATCGTGATGCCGGTGGTGGGGGCATACGCCGCCGTGCGCCTGACAGACCTCGAAGCGGCCCGCGCCGATTGCGTATCTGGCGACGAAGTTCAGGTTGAACGTCGCGAAGGCTATTATGGCGATAAAGAAAAATCTTCTCATATTATTTTCCGTATATAAGATGGCGAAGCGGTCAATATTTTCGGGACATATCAAGAGTTTGCGGCTACCGGATGTTTTTTGGAATGATAAATGTCATCTCCGCGTCGGTCAAGGGCCTGTCCCCGCAATTTTTAGCAAGGAGCTCAGCCTTTGAAAGTTATTGACAATTGCGCTTAAAATCTTATATAATTTTAAATTCAGCGGCAGGGTTCCCGTTGCCGCGAAGCATTGCAACGGGAAGACTCATTGCGTTATGAAGATAAAAATAGACGATATCCCGGACGATGGGCTCAGCGTTAATATCAGCGAGGACGGGAAGGTAATTGAGAAAGCGGCCGGGCACCCTCCGTCCGCCTCAGGCGGAGCGGACGAAGGGAGAGTCGGGAGCGATTTTTCCGTAAAATCTCCGGTAAAGGCGCGGCTGAGATTTTACCGCTCCGGCGAGTTTATAGATATAGAAGGGGACATTGACGCGGCGGTCGTCATGACGTGTTCGATGTGCGTCAAAGACTTTGAGCAACGCGTCGCGGGGCATTTCACGAATCGGGTCATACTCGGCTCGGAAACGTCCAAGGAGAAGGAACTCTTCGAGTCCGACATGGAGGTCGAGTATTTTTCCGGGGACGAATTCGACACCTCCGTGATACTTTTGGAGAGGATAGCGCTCGATATGCCGATAAAACCGGTTTGTTCGGAAGATTGCAAGGGATTTTGTCTTTCGTGCGGAAAAAACCTTAACCAAGGGCCTTGCGGATGCGAAAAGAAAGAGCGGATTGATTCAAGGTTTGCAAAACTGAAGGAATTTAAGGTAAAATAACAGACACTAAACCGGCGGGCACGGCCTGCCCCATAAAGAAAAGAAAGGTGCAAATACATGCCGAATCCGAAGAAACGCCACAGCCGTTGCAAGAGAATGCAACGCAGAAGCCACGACGCCTTGAGCGCCCCGGCAATTTCGCTTTGCCCGCATTGCGGCGAGCCGAAACGCCCGCATTTCGTGTGCCAGAAGTGCGGCACGTACAAGGGCAGAACGATAGTCAAGACGGAAGAGAGCGTTTAACTTGCCGGGGGCAACCCCTGAGGTTGCCCTAACACGGCATAAGTTTCCTTTCATTTATTCCGGAGAGAACCTAACTCATGAAGATAGCTGTTGACGCGATGGGAGGGGATTACGCCCCGGCGGTAATTATTGACGGGAGCGTTCAGGCCGCCAAAGAGGGCGTTCCGATAGTGCTTGTCGGGATAAAGGACGAGGTCGAGTATCACCTGTCCAAATTCCAGACAAGAGGCCTTCCCATAACCATAAGGCACGCCTCCGAGGTCGTGGGCATGGAAGAAAGCCCCGTGACCGCCGTAAGGAAAAAAAAAGACTCCTCCTTGCGGGTATGCTTTGACCTCGTGAAAAACCACGAGGCAGGGGCAGTGGTGAGCGCCGGGAACAGCGGCGCGGCCATGGCCGCGGGAATGCTCGTTCTTAAAAGGCTCGAAGGGGTCGAAAGGCCGGCCATAACCGTTTGTTGGCCCACCATAAAAGACGGCATGGTCGCGATACTCGACGTCGGCGGCAACGTTGATTGCAAGCCCATACACCTCGCTCACTTCGCGATAATGGGCGATGTTTACGCCAAATACGTCATGGGCAAGGATAATCCGAAGATAGCCCTGCTCTCCAACGGCGAGGAAGAAGGCAAGGGCAACGAACTCACCCGCCTTACTCACGAACTACTCAAAAGGTCCTCCCTGAACTACGCCGGCTATATCGAAGGCAAGGAGGTGTTCAAGGGCGAGATAGACGTCGTGGTTACGGACGGCTTTGTCGGGAACGTCGCGTTGAAATTCGGCGAGGGGCTTGTCGAGGCCATGGTCGCGATGCTCAAGAAAAATATGCAGGAAAGCCTCATGGCGAAGCTCGGGTATCTTTTGGCGAGGGGAGCGTTCGCCAAATTCAAAAAGAAACTGGACTATGCCGAATACGGCGGCGCGCCGCTTTTAGGCATAGACGGCATATGCATCATAAGCCACGGCTCATCGAGCGCAAAGGCCATTAAAAACGCTATCTTCAGGGCAAACGAGTTCATAAAGTGCGGCGTCACGGCGCACATGAACGAAGAGCTCGAAAAGAATAAAGATCTGGCCATAGTCTCGGAACGGCAGACCGGATAGCGATTTCGCGGAACCCATGCCGTCATTATTGCTCATATCCCGCGAACGAGGGCAAAAGACCGAATGCATACTCTGAAAAGCAAATTCACGGGCTGTGGCAGTTACGTCCCTCCGACTGTAGTAACCAATCACGACCTCGCGAAACTCGTCGACACCACCGATCACTGGATAAGAGAAAGAACGGGCATCAAGGAGCGCCGCGTAACGAGCGGCGAGAAGACCTCGGACGCGGCGATAAAGGCCGGGAAGTTCGCCCTCAAGGCGTCAGGAATAAACCCGAAAGACATAGACCTTGTCATTACCGGCACGGTAACGCCCGACATGGTGTTTCCGTCCGTATCGTGCCTCGTTCAAAAAGAACTTGGCTTGACTCCGGGCATACCGGCGTTCGACGTTTCGGCCGCGTGTTCGGGGTTTCTCTTTGCCGCCGACATAGCGGATAAATACATAAAGAGCGGAACCGTGAAAAACGCCCTCGTCATAGGGGTGGACCTTTTCTCGACCATAGTGGATTGGAAAGACCGCTCCACTTGCGTGCTCTTCGGAGACGGCGCGGGGGCGGCCGTGCTTAGCGCCTCGCATGGCAAAAGCGGCATACTCTCGTCGCGCATACATTCCGACGGCCGTTACTGGGAGATGCTCTACGCGCCGGGCAAGTTTTCCTTTAACGCGTTCAACAAAAAATCCGTCGCCGAAACCGAGGCCCCTTACCTCAAGATGAAGGGAAACGAAACCTTTAAGATAGCGGTTCGCACCATGGGACAGGCGATAAAGGAAGTTCTCGCGGACAGCGCTCTCGCTCCTTCCGACGTATCTCTCCTCATACCCCATCAGGCCAACATGAGGATTATAAACGCCATAAGGGAGCGGCTTCTTCTTCCCGAAGAAAAGGTTTTTACCAATCTCGAAAAATACGGGAACACGTCCGCCGGGAGCATCCCCATAGCCCTTGACGAGGCCGTAAAAGAGGGCCGTATCAAGCAGGGAGACATCTTGCTTTTCGTGGCGTTCGGAGGCGGCCTTACGTGGGCTTCTCAGATAGTAAGGTGGTAACGGCCTTGTAGGGTGGGCAATGCCCACCAAAATATCCGCTACTCGCTCCTGTAAATGGTGGGCAATGCCCACCCTACAAAACTACAAAACTTTTTTCCTCTCTCCTTGAGGGAGAGGGTAGGGTGAGGGGTTTTCGGTTGAAAAAAACAGCCTTCATATTCCCGGGTCAGGGCTCTCAGGCGATAGGAATGGGTAAATCCCTTTGCGAGGTTTATCCCGTCGCGATGGATGTCTTTAAAGAGGCCGGAGACGTCCTTGGGATTGACATGGCCTCATTATGTTTCAACGGCCCCGAGGCCGAACTCAACAGAACCGAAAACACCCAGCCCGCCATACTTACTTCGAGCGTGGCGGCGCTCAGGGTTTTGAACGGCGAATATAAAATTATTCCTTCTTTTGTCGCGGGACACAGCCTCGGCGAATATACCGCTTTAGTATGCGCCGGGGTTTTGAGTTTCAAGGACGCGGTGCGGATAGTCAGGCTTCGCGGCAGATTCATGCAGGAAGCCGTGCCCGAGGGAATAGGCAAGATGAGCGCGATATTGGGTCTTACGCCGGACGTCGTGGAGGCAATCTGTAAAGAGGCCTCGACAGAAAACGAACCCGTGGTTGCCGCGAACATAAACAGTCCCGAGCAGGTCGTTATTTCAGGCGAAGCAAAAGCAATCGAGAGGGCCGGGAAACTCGCGTCCGAAAGAGGCGCGAAGAGGGTGCTTCCTTTGCCCGTAAGCGTTCCGTCTCATTCGCCTCTTATGAAGCCGGCGGCCGAAAGGCTTGACTTTGAACTCTCGAAGATTTCTTTCAACACGTTTTCTTTTCCTCTTATAAGCAACGTTGAGGCCACTCCTTCAAGCGACAGCGCGAAGGTGAGAGGGCTTCTTAAGCGCCAGTTGATAGACCCTGTAAAATGGGTTGACATAATAAAGAGGATGCGTGCCGAAGGCATAGAGGCCACAATCGAGATAGGGCCGGGCAAGGTTCTCTCGGGCCTCGTAAAGAGAATCGAGAAGGACATTCAAACTTTAAACTTTTCAAGTCCCGAGGATTTGGATAAACTTAAAGAGGTATTGGGATAAAAAAATCAGTCAAGGAGGCCATGATGATTTTTAAGGATAAAGTCGCATTGGTCACGGGCGGGGCGCAGGGCATAGGTAAGGCGATATGCATGAGGCTCGCAAAGGAAGGCGCGGACATCGCGGTCGTTGACATAAATCTCGATACAGCGCAGGCTACCGCAAAAGAGATAGAATCTCTCGGAAGAAAATCAATCGCGCTCAAGGTGAACGTAAGCAATTTTACCGAGAGCGAGAAAATGGTTGAGGACGCCGTAGCGTCTTTGGGAGGACTGCACATACTCGTGAATAATGCCGGAATAACGCGGGATAAATTGCTTCTCCGCATGACGGAAGACGAGTGGGACGCGGTCATTAACGTGAATTTGAAGAGCGCCTTTAACTGCACCAAGGCCGCGGTAAAGGTGATGAGCAAAAATCGTTACGGACGCATCGTAAACATCGCCTCAATCGTTGGCCTTATGGGCAACGCCGGTCAGGCCAACTACTCGGCCAGCAAGGCCGGCATGATAGGCCTTACAAAGACCGTTGCGAGGGAGTTCGCCTCGCGTAATATTACGAGTAACGCCGTCGCCCCGGGCTTCATCGACACGGCCATGACTCAGGCCATGAATGAGGCCGCGCGCGCCGCTCTCATAAGCCAGATACCTCTTTCAAGGCTTGGAACCCCGGACGACGTGGCCGACGGGGTGGTGTTTCTGGCCTCTGACGCGGCAAGCTACATAACGGGACACGTCTTGAGCATAAACGGCGGGATGTTCATGTAAGTAAGCGGTTTTTTTCGTTTTTAACGGATTGACTTTGTCAATGCAAGGTGTTATACATTCTTTTACGTCTTTTATCTTTTAAAAAAGCACTTAAACCTTTGAGGAGGGGAAGGAAATGTCTACGTCAAGCAGGGTAAAAAAGATCATAGTGGAGCAACTCGGGGTATCCGAAGAGGAAGTAAAGCCCGAAGCCTCTTTCGTCGAGGACTTGGGCGCGGATTCGCTCGACACAGTCGAGATGGTCATGGCGTTCGAAGAGGAATTTTCCATAGAGATACCGGACGAGGACGCGGAAAAGATAAAGAAGGTTCAGGACGCCGTGGAATACATCGAGAAGAAATCAGGCGGCAAGTAAAATTGTTTCCGGTTTTTTTCGCACCTTTCAGGGCTGAAGCCCTGAGTTATCAAAGACCCTTATCGCGCGGGCGGGTATATCCCGCTCGCCTTTATTTTAAGCCCTTGCGGACACAAAGCAAGTAAAGCATTGCGGGTGCAGGGAAGAACCCTGCCGGACGCGCAGTAAACGTAGGGCAGGGCTTTTGTAGGGGCACGATGCATCGTGCCCCTACGGTAAGGACGCAACCCCCCGCTCCGATGTTTCAATACGGAGCGCCCCGTATCCAGAGGCATCGGGGCGCTTAAGATTACGGGGGCAGGCTCTAAAAGGTTGCCCTACGATATAGCGAAGAGAAAAATTAAAAATGTGAATGCTGGGATCAGCCCTGTCCTTGCGGACGGCGCTATGAATCAATAAGCCTCGGCGGTTCGCACAACATAAAGGCAAATTAAAACAGTGAGGGTGCAGGGCTCAGCCCTGCTTTAATAAGGCCATGGAAAGAAGAGTCGTTATAACGGGCGTCGGCATAGTGTCTCCGCTCGGCACCGGCAGGGAGAAGACGTTCAAGAACGCCGTCGCGGGGCACTCCGGCATAAGGACCATAACAAAGTTCGACGCCTCGAATTTTCCCGTGCGCATAGCCGCCGAGGTGCCGGACTTCGACCCGGCCGGCGTCATAGAAAAAAAAGAAGTCAAAAAGATGGACCAGTTCATCCAGTACGCGTTTTACGCCGGACTTGAAGCGTTTAAGGATTCGGGCTTTATCGTAACCGAAGAAAACGCCGCCCGGGTCGGCGTGTACATAGGCGCGGGCATAGGCGGGCTTCCCGCGATAGAGCATTGGTCGAATGTCTTGAGGGAAAAAGGCCCTGATAAGATTACGCCGTTTTTCATACCCATGGTCATAATAAACCTCGCCTCAGGGCAGGTCTCCATACAGATAGGCGCCAAAGGGCCGAACAGTTGCGCCGTTACCGCGTGCGCCACAGGAACCCACTCCATAGGCGACGCCTTCAAGATAATCCAGAGAGGGGACGCGGACTGCATGATAGCCGGAGGCACGGAGGCGACCATAACGCCTCTTTGCGTGGCCGGATTTAACGCCATGAAGGCCCTTTCCGCGAGGAACGATTCTCCGGAAAAGGCGAGCCGCCCGTTCGATAAAGACAGGGACGGGTTCGTCATCGGGGAAGGCGCGGGAGTGCTTTTCCTGGAAGAACTCGAAAGCGCGCGCAGCCGCGGGGCGAACATATATGCCGAGGTGGTCGGATACGGCATGAACGCCGACGCCTTCCACATAACTCAGCCGGCTCCGGAAGGCGAGGGCGCGGCAAGGTGCATTGCCTTGGCGCTCAAGGACGCGTTGATGAATCCTTCGGACGTAACCTATATAAACGCCCACGGCACGTCCACCTATTATAACGACATGAACGAGACCAAGGCCATAAAGGCGGTTTTTGGCGAGCACGCCAAGCGTTTGGCGGTGAGCTCCACAAAGAGCATGACAGGACATCTCCTTGGCGCGGCCGGAGGGGTGGAGGCCGCTCTTACCGTTATGTCCATTAAAAACAAGACCATTTGCCCCACCATGAATTACGAGACCCCTGACCCCGAGTGCGACCTCGATTACGTTCCGAACGCCGCGAGAGATTCTTCGATAAACGCCGCCCTTTCCAACTCGTTCGGCTTCGGCGGAACGAACGCCGTGCTTGTATTCAAGAAGTTCGAGGGCTGAACAAATGGAAAAGGTGGCCATAGCGAGCGACCACGCCGGAACGGAACTCAAAGATGACTTGAAGGGTTTGCTCAAAGAACTCGGATTTGAGGCGATTGACATGGGCGCCAACGGCGACGAATCCGTGGATTATCCGGACTACGGGGCCGCGGTCGCGGCAAAGGTCTCTTCCGGAGAGATTTCCAAAGGGGTTTTGATATGCGGCACGGGCATAGGGATGAGCATAGTGGCGAACAAGTTCTCGAACGTGAGGGCCGCCCTCGTAACGGACGTCATGACCGCGACCATGGCCAAGGAACATAACGACGCCAACATACTCGTAATGGGCGCGAGGGTGATGAGCAAGGCGACGGCAAGGGAGATTTTAAAGGCATGGCTTACGGCGAAGTTCGCCGCCGGACGGCACCAGAGACGTCTCGATAAAATAAAAGAGTTGGAAAAAAAATAACGGAGACCAAACGAATATGTCTTTCCTTAAATCATTTGACCCTGAAATATTCGACGCCATAAGGCTCGAAACCGAAAGGCAGGAGTATAAGTTGGAGTTAATCGCCTCGGAAAACCTCGTAAGCGAGGCCGTGCTCGAGGCGACCGGCTCGGTCATGACGAACAAGTACGCCGAAGGCTATCCCGGAAAGCGCTATTACGGCGGATGCGAATACGTTGACATAGCCGAGCGGCTCGCCATAGAGAGGGCGAAAAAGCTGTTCAACTGCGAGCACGTAAACGTGCAGCCCCATTCAGGGTCTCAGGCCAACATGGCGGTTTACATGAGCGTTTTAAAGCCCGGCGACACCATCATGGGCATGAACCTCTCTCACGGAGGACATCTTACCCACGGAAGCCCGGTTAATTTCTCGGGTCAACTTTATAAGGTTGTCTTCTACGGCGTAAGAAAAAACGACCACAGAATAGACATGGATATGGTGCGGGAGTTGGCCAAGCAACACCGTCCGAAAATGATAGTCGTCGGAGCGAGCGCGTACCCGAGGATTATAGACTTTAAGGCCTTCCGCGAAGTCGCGGACGAGGCAGGCGCAATGGTGATGGTGGATATTGCCCACATAGCCGGGCTTGTCGCCACAGGGCTTCATCCGAGCCCCGTGCCTTTCGCGGAGTTCGTCACGACGACCACTCATAAAACGCTTCGCGGCCCGCGCTCCGGCATGATAATGTGTCGCGAGCAGTTCAAAAAAGAGATAGATAAAAAGATATTTCCCGGCATACAGGGCGGCCCTTTGATGCACGTCATAGCCGCCAAGGCAGTGGCGTTCAAGGAGGCGCTGGAGCCTTCGTTTAAGGAATACCAGAAGCAGGTGCTCGCGAACGCCAAGGCCCTTTCCGAGGCCCTCATGGAAAAAGGCTTTACGCTCGTCTCGGGCGGAACCGATAATCATCTTATGCTCGTTGACGTCTCTTCGATGGGCCTTACGGGCAAAGAATCCGAAGATGCTCTCGTTAAGGCGGGCATAACAGCCAATAAAAACACCATCCCGTTCGACACGCAAAGCCCTATGGTCACAAGCGGCGTAAGGCTCGGCGTGCCGGCGGTAACCACAAGGGGCATGAAGGAAAACGAGATGCGCGTCATAGCCTCTTTCATCGAAAGGGCGCTCTCGAACCGCTCGGACGAGAAGGAACTCGACAAGATAAAGAGCGAGGTAAAGGAACTCTGCCTCGGTTTTCTCTTCTATAAGACGAGGCTCAAGGGGTAATTGCCCTGAGTTCTTTTTCTCCCAATACGGCGGCTCATTATGGAATACCTGCTTGCCTTCGGTTCCACGCATAGGGTGTTAAAGGCGGAAAGCGTGCTAAAGGAAAAAGGCGTGCCTTTCAGGCTTAATCCGGCTCCGCCCTCTCTCGCGGCCTACTGCGACCTTGTCATAACCGTTTCCGCGGACTCGCTTCCCGATGCCAATGCCGTCCTTGCCGCCGTTAAGCTCAAACCAAAGGCCGTTTACAAGGCAGAGGGAGGGACGTATGTTAAGGTGTGATTTTTGCGGCCGCGAAAGCGAAAAGGTCGCGAGGGTGGCGCTTGATAAGGATTACGACAGGATTACGGAAAAGCACAAAAAAATGTACGCCTGTCCCGAGCCCTGAGTTTATCGAAGGGTCGAGAAAAAAGGACGAAGAAAGAAAAAAAGGGAGGAATAAGAAGGCCTGACGGCCATCGCCTATGTTGCGGCGTTTTTTGCCGGAAAGATTACGGAGGATATCCCATGCGGAAGATTTTAATATGTTTAATGGTTTTCGTTATTTTGAACGTCACCGCGGCATTTGCCGCTGATACTGAAATCACCATAGCCGGAGACCCCTGTAGCGTCCCTCTCGCGGAAAAACTCGGCGCGGCGTTCGCTCTTGAAAATCAGGGAGTCGATGTAACCGTGAAATCGCACCTCTGCATGCAAGGGGTTTATTTAGCGGCCGAAGGCTCCTTTACCATGGGGGTCAGCACGCAGAACGGTCTCTCGGAAAACCTTCCCCAAGGCGCTTATAATACGGTCATAGCAAAGTCCCCGATAGTGCTGGTCGTAAACAGGAAGAACCCCGTCAGCAACGTCACATCGGAGCAACTTAAAAATATCTTTTCCGGCAAGATAAAAAACTGGAAGGAACTCGGCGGAAACGATATGGAGATAAAAAACGTCATGCTCGAGCCGTGCGTCAAGCACACCATGGCTAAACGCGTGGCCCCGTACGGAGAGATTTCGGAACTGCGTCCCGAAGGCAAAGTTAATCCGGTTCTTTACACGAATAAACTCGTATCCGGGAACGAAGGGGCGATTGGTCAGCAGATATACGGCTACGAGGAGGGGGTAAAGACGCTTACGATCGACAATAATCTCCCTGACATGAATCCGGAAAGGTACAGGTTCTACCAGGACTATAATGTCGTTACAAGGGGCGCTCCTGAGGGGATGGTCAAGGAATACATAGAGTTCGCCCTAAGCCCTGAGGGAGGAAAGGTAATATCGGCGCTTAAGCACGTGCCGTTGAATAACTGATATAAATACCCGACAGGTTTTTAAAAGAGTAATCGCCTGAGGCGGTTGCCCTTCTTTCGCCATCGTGTTAGCATTGCCTCATGCCAAAAGAAAACGCCCTTGCCGTCATGCTCAAGGCTCCGGTTGAAGGGGAGGTAAAGACGCGCCTTATCCCGCCTCTTACGCCTAAAGAGGCCGCTATTCTTTACAAGGCTTTCATAAAAGACACCTTTAGCCGCTTATCGAAACTAACTGATTTGGCCTTATACGCCTTTTTTACGCCTTTTGACAAAAAGGCGTATATAGTTGATATTATTCCTCAAGAAATATCGCTAATTCCTCAAAAAGACGGCGATTTAGGCGAGCGTATGTATAGTGTATTTGAATGTCTTTTTAACTCAGGCCATAATAGGGTGGCGATTATGGGAAGCGACAGTCCGGATATTCCGCTCGAATACATTGAGACTGCCTTTTCAATGCTTAAAGAATCTCATGGAGGCCTTGTTCTCGGCCCCGCGACTGACGGAGGTTATTATCTGATTGCAATGGATAGGCTTATGAAAGCCCCATTCGAGGGGATAGGGTGGAGCGCTGACACTGTTTTGAAAGATACAATAAAAAATGCCTCTGCCTCGGGCATTATCGTAAAACTCCTTCCTGAATGGCACGATATTGACAGGCCGGAAGACCTTAAGTTTCTCGAAGATAACCCCGATGCGCCGGGAAGCTCGGCCTGTTTGGCGGGGATTAAAAAAAGGTAAGGCGCTTTGTGGGGCAGTCGTTTATATCCTTCCTTGAGAAAACAGCCTATTGTAATCAGAACGAGAAAATGCTATTTTTATAAGTCTGTAATAACTTCGATAAATTATAGAATGAGTAACCACATAACGGAAAATGCTAAAAAACCGAGGCTTCCGTCTTATCTGAGGCGCCCCCTCGGAAGACCGGCCGACCTTCATGCCATGAAGTCAATCCTGAGGCAAAGGGGGCTTCACACGGTCTGCGAGTCCGCGCGGTGCCCCAATATCAACGAGTGTTTCTCCAAGCCCACAGCGACCTTCATGATACTCGGAAACGTCTGCACGAGACGTTGCGGCTTTTGCAGCGTGGAGAAGACTGTTGAACCTCTCGCGCCGGACCCGGATGAGCCGAAAAACATAGCGATAACGGCCAAGGAGCTCGGTCTTAGGCACGTTGTGGTAACGTCCGTGACGAGAGACGACCTTCCATTAGGCGGGGCAGAGCAATTTGCCTTGACAATAAGGGCGTTGAAGGATAATAATACTAAGATTTTAATAGAGGTGCTGACGCCGGATTTCAACGGAAATACAGAGGCCATTAAGGCCGTGTTAGATGCCGGGCCGGACATATTCAACCATAACATGGAGACTGTAAAGAGATTGTATCCGCTCGTGCGGCCCAAAGCCGATTATTCGAGGTCTCTTTCGGTTTTGAGACTTGCCAAAGAGAAAGGCTTTTTAACTAAGTCCGGCATAATGGCGGGATTCGGCGAAACGGACTCCGAGGTAAAAGAACTTCTCGGAGATTTGGCCGGAGCCGGTTGCGACGCGGTAACAATCGGGCAGTATCTCAAGCCCGGGCGAGGGAACCTCGACGTAGTCGAGTACGTTAACGAAGAGAAGTTCAAAGAGTACGGAGACTACGCTAAAGCCATAGGCATAACTCACGCGTATTCAGGGCCTTTTGTAAGAAGTTCATACAACGCAGAGGAGATATTCGAAAGATAACGTCATGGAGGATTTTTACAGGATAAAGAGGCTTCCGCCTTACGTCTTCAACATCGTCGGGGATCTCAGGGCAGAGGCCCGGAAAAGGGGCGAGGACATCATAGACCTCGGCATGGGCAACCCGGACCAGCCGACACCGAAGCACATACTGGATAAGCTCGAAGAGGCCATACATAACCCCAGAAACCACCGCTATTCGGCTTCCAAAGGCATATATAAGCTCCGGCTCGCCATAGCGGATTGGTACAAAAGACGCTATGACGTCAATATTGACCCCGATACGGAGGCTGTCGTCACCATAGGCAGCAAGGAGGGGCTCGCGCATCTCGCCCTCGCGATAATCAGCCCCGGTGACGTCGTGCTTGTGCCGAACCCCACTTATCCGATACACGCGTACTCCGTAGTCATAGCCGGAGGGGATTTAAGAAGCATCCCGATGCTGAAGGGAGTGGATTTCTTTTCCGAACTCGAGAAGGCGACTAAAGAGGCGTGGCCGAGGCCGAAACTTCTTATATTGAATTTCCCGCATAACCCCACGACCGAGGTGGTGGATAAGGCGTTTTTCGAAAAGATAGTCGCCTTCGCCAAAGAACACGACATGATGGTCATACACGATTTGGCCTACGCGGACATCGTTTTCGACGGGTACAAGGCGCCGAGTTTTCTGGAGGTTCCCGGGGCCAAAGACGTAGGGGTTGAGTTCTTTACCCTCTCGAAGAGCTACAACATGCCGGGCTGGAGGGTAGGGTTCGCTGTCGGCAACAAAAAGATGATAAGCGCGTTGACGAGGCTAAAGAGTTATTTCGACTACGGCATGTTCCAGCCGATACAGATAGCCGCCATCATCGCTCTTAACGGCCCGCAGGAATGCGTAGCCGACATCTGTGACATGTATAAGACGCGGCGAGACGCGCTTGTCGATAGTTTCACTAAGGCCGGGTGGCCGATGGAAAAGCCAAAGGCGACGATGTTCGTTTGGGCGAGGATACCCGAGGCGTTCAGGCATCTTAAATCCCTCGAGTTCTCAAAACATCTTCTGAAAGAGGCCAAGGTCGCGGTCTCGCCGGGCATAGGGTTCGGCGAGTACGGGGACGAGTACGTGAGGCTGGCGCTCGTCGAGAACGAGCAACGTATCCGTCAGGCCGCGAAGGGCGTAAAAAGGGCGCTTGAGATGAAGCCCGCGAAGGCGTGACATACAATGGAAATTAAAGTCGGTCTCATAGGTTTCGGCACTGTCGGCACGGGCGTGGCCAAGGTGCTTTACGAAAACGCCGGAGTAATAAAGGCGCGCCTCGGATGCGACGTCATTCTTAAAAAGATAGCCGACAAGGACATAACCTCCAAGAGGTGCGTTACCGTGCCCGAGGGGGTTCTTACGACCGACGCCGATTCAATCATAAACGACCACGACATATCCGTCGTCGTTGAACTCATCGGCGGCATTGACGCGGCAAAGACCGTAATCGCGAAGAGCCTTAAAAACGGCAAGCACGTCGTTACGGCCAATAAGGCATTGCTTTCGACCCACGGAAAAGAACTTTTTACCCTCGCGAGGGAAAAGAACCTGAGCCTCGGTTTCGAGGCGAGCGTCGCGGGAGGAATCCCGATAATCAAATCCCTCAAAGAGGGGCTTTCGGCGAATAACATCAATTCCATTTACGGCATAATAAACGGCACGGCAAATTACATATTGAGTAAAATGACGAGTGAGGGCGGAAAGTTCGTTGACATATTGAAAGAGGCGCAGGCCAAGGGTTACGCGGAGAAAGACCCGACCTACGACGTCGAAGGCATTGACACGGCGCACAAGCTCGCGATTCTGATAAACCTCGCGTACGGCACCTACGTCAATCTCCGGGACATTTATACCGAGGGCATAACAAAGATAAGCCCGATTGACGTCGCCTTCGCGAAAGAGTTCGGCTACAAGATAAAACTCCTCGCCATAGCCAAGTCCTCGGGAGATTCCGTTGAGGCGAGGGTTCATCCGACAATGATTCCGTTTTCTCATCCTCTTTCCGCGGTTGACGGGGTTTTTAACGCCGTGCACATAGTCGGGGACGCGGTCGGCCCCGTCATGTTCTACGGAAAAGGCGCCGGCATGATGCCTACGGCGAGCGCGGTGGTCTCCGACATAATGGACGTCTGCAGGGACGTTAAAAAAGGCTGCTCAACGAGGCTCGCGCCTCTTTCATATTCAGACGGCGCGATAAAGGATATAAAGATAAAAAACATAGACGAGCTCGAATGCGCCTACTATTTAAGGTTTACGGTTGCCGATAAGCCGGGCGTGCTTTCCGGCATATCGGGCGCGCTCGGCGCGCATAACATAAGCATAGCATCGGTCATTCAAAAAGGCCGCGCGGCCGAGGGCGGGGTGGTGCCGCTCGTAATCATAACGCACGGCGCCAAGGAAAAGGAACTCAAGAAGGCTCTTTCGGACATATCGAAGATTAAGGCTGTAACCGACAAAATAACGTACGTGAGGATAGAGGAGAGCGGCGGTGGAACTCAGTAGGAAAGGCCTGTGGAAAGGCGTAATAAGGGAATTCAGGGAGTATCTCCCGAAGATTCGCGAAGACGCCATAGTAACCTTGGGCGAAGGCAATACCCCTCTTATAGAGGCGATGAACTTCAAGGACATAACCGGCGGCATAAGGCTTCTTTTTAAATTCGAAGGCCTTAATCCCACCGGTTCTTTCAAGGACAGGGGCATGACGCTCGCCGTGTCAAAGGCCAGGGAAGAGGGCTCGAAGGCCGTTATATGCGCCTCCACCGGGAATACGTCCGCCTCTGCCGCGGCTTACGCGGTAAGGGCAGGGATGAGGGCTTTTGTGCTCGTGCCCAAGGGTAACATCGCGTTGGGCAAACTCTCTCAGGCCATGATGCACGGCGCCATGGTTCTGGAGGTGAGCGGAAGTTTCGACGACGCTTTAACCATAGTAAAAGAGGTCACGAAGAATTATCCGGTGACGATGGTCAACTCGCTTAACCCGTACCGCATCGAGGGGCAGAAGACCGCCGCCTATGAGATATGCGAACACCTCGGGCACGCCCCGACGTATCACTTCCTTCCGGTCGGAAACGCGGGCAACATAACGGCCTACTGGAGGGGATACAAGGAATACAAGGAAAAAAGGTTCATATCGAGCCTTCCGAAGATGATGGGCTTTCAGGCGCAGGGCGCGGCGCCGATAGTTTTAGGCGCGCCTGTAGAAAAACCGCAGACAATCGCCTCGGCAATAAAGATAGGCAACCCGGCGAGCTGGCAGAGCGCTCTCGACGCGAAGAAGGAAAGCAAGGGAGTCATAGACATGGTCTCGGACGAAGAGATACTTGAGGCGTATAAGTTAGTCGCTTCCAAAGAAGGGGTTTTTTGCGAGCCGGCCTCGGCGGCCTCCCTCGCCGGAGTAATAAAGATGAAGAAGCAGGGCGTGTTGAACGACGGCGATACGGTCGTTTGCACTCTCACGGGGCACGGCCTTAAAGACCCGGACACGGCGATAAGCGTGTCTCCGAAACCCTTGCGCGTGACGGCGGACGTGAAGAAAATAGTAAAGGCAATGGGATTCTAATTTACATATAAAAACAAAAGGGACGGGAGATATTTTTATGAAATACGCACTGCTCATCGGCGACGGAATGGCGGACGAACCCATAGCGGAATTAGGCGGCAAGACCCCTCTTGAATATGCGAAAACCCCCAACATGGACACCATAGCGTCTTCAGGAGGGGATTTGGGGCTTTTTAAAAGCGTCCCCGACGGATTCCCTCCGGGAAGCGACGTCGCGAACATGAGCATATTGGGCTACGACCCGGCTGAGTATTACTCGGGAAGGGCGCCGCTTGAGGCCGCGAGCATAGGGGTTAAACTCTCAAGCGAGGACGTCGCCTTCAGGTGCAACATGGTTTCGATAGGAGGAAGCGCCGACGCCGAAGTAATGGCGGATTACAGCGCCGGACACATATCCACGGAAGAGGGGACAGCGTTAATAGAGGCTCTCAATAAACATCTATCGTCGGACGAGATACGCTTTTATCCGGGAAAATCCTACAGGCATCTCATGGTGTGGAAGGGCGGCAAGGATAAGCTCGTTACAATCCCGCCGCACGACGCAAGCGATAAGGAAATAAAGGAGTATCTTCCGAAGGGCGAGGGAGCGGAAGTGATTCTATCCCTCATGGCAAAATCAAGGGATATATTCAAAGGACATCCGGTAAACGCGGAAAGGGCCAAGAGCGGCAAGAAGACCGCGGACTCGATATGGCTCTGGGGTCAGGGGAAGGCGCCCAAGATGCCTACCATGAAGGAAAAGTACGGGCTGGACGGAGCGATAATATCGGCAGTTGATTTGATGAACGGACTCGGAATTTACGCAGGGCTCGAAGTGATAAAGGTTCCCGGAATAACCGGTTATCTTGACACCGACTATGCCGCCAAGGTGCAATACGCCTTAAAGGCCCTTGAAACAAAAGACTTCGTCTGCGTCCACGTCGAGGCGCCGGACGAGGCCGGACATCAGGGCAATTTGAAGGACAAGATACAGGCGATAGAAGACTTCGACGCCAAGGTCGTGGGGCCGGTGATGCAGGGGCTTAAGCGCTACTTCGAGCACAAGGTAATGGTCGTAACCGACCATCCGACCCCCGTCGCCCTTAAAACCCACACCGCCGCTCCGGTGCCTTATGCCATGTACTCATGGCCGCCGAGCGAGAGAAGGGCCCTCGCGTTCAATGAGAAAGACGCTAAAAAGACCGGACTTCTAAAGAGAGCCCCCGGAGAACTGATGACGCTTCTTTTCAGGGCGTAGGATTGATTTGCGCGGGACGCCCCGACGTTACGTCGGGGCGCCGCGGCCTTGCTTCTTTGATTTCCCCGCCTTCTTGCTTCCATCGAATATCTATGTTAGATTAAATTCCTGTGAACAAAGAGGAGATAAAAAACGCGGTTAGTAACGGTCGGGTCGAGTGGCTCAAGCATTCTCTTGAGCGAATAATGGAAAGAGGTATTTCAAGAGAGACAGTGAGGGAAGTTTTAACCTCAGGCTAAATTATCGAAGATTATCCGGACGACAAGCCCTATCCGAGCGCGTTATTTTTGTGCCGGATCAAAGGAGAGGCCATTCATGTTGTCGTTGCGTATGATTCTTTAACCCGATATTGTTTTGTCATTACCGCATATAAACCGCATGAAGGGCATTTTGAACCGGATTTTAAAACAAGGAGGCGATATGAATAAAAAATTGCCCGAAAAATGCCCTCTCTGCGGCGGCAAGAAGACAAAAGGCAAAACAACCTTTACCGTTGATTTGGGGTTCGGGGTCGTTGTCGTAAGGGATGTTCCGGCAACCGTATGTTCACAGTGCGGCGCCGACTGGATTGAGGATTCTATTGCGTTAAAATTGGAAGAAATAGTCAACGACGCCAGAAAGAAACATCACACGGTAGAGGTTACGACCTTATCGGCGTAATGCTTGAGGCGAAACGCTATATGGAGGGCGGAGAATGACTAAGGGCTTCTCGTATGTATTGGAAGACGACAAGATCCTCGAATACATGAAACTCTCCACGGAAGACAAACTAAACTGGCTCGAAGACATTAATCTGTTTAACAGCCTCTTCTTAACCGGTAAAGAAAGAGAGATAAGAGAAAAGTTGTTGCAGGGGAAGATTTGAAGAATTGCAGAGATTGGAAAGACAACGCGGCATAATTATCCGCTATCCCGCCCTTGCTTCTTTTATTTTCCCGCCTTACGTGCTATCCTTAATTAAAATTATATCTTTCGATAGGCATAATGGAATGCAGGGCTAAAGCCCCGCCCTACGATGTTTTTTTGTTATGTAGGGCAACCCTTTAGGGTTGCGTCTTTTGATAAGAAGGCTCTTACCCATGACGTCTCTTACAATCCTGAGTTTTTTCGGAAGCGTCCTCCTTATGCTTTACGGCATGAGGCTCGTGGGCGAGGGGCTTCAAAAGGCCGCCGGCGCCAAATTGCGGAGTTTTCTCCTTTCCGCCACGAGCAACCGTTTTAAATCCCTTTTCGCAGGCGCCACCATAACCGCCCTCATGCAGAGCTCGAGCGCCACTACCATCATGCTCGTCGGGTTCGCCGGGGCCGGGCTCGTCGGGCTTTCCGAGACAATGGGCATAATACTCGGCGCGGACATCGGCACGACAATAACGGTTCAACTTTTGGCGTTCAAGATATACGATTACGCCATAGCCATAGTCGGATTCGGCGTGCTCTTGAGGTTTTGGTCCTCGACAGGAAAGTTCAGGGACACCGGGCTTGCCTTCATAGGGTTCGGTTTCGTGTTCCTCTCTTTAAAAATCCTCATCGAGACCTTCGCCCCTCTTGCCGCTGACCCGGATTTTTCAAGCGCTATAATCGGCCTCGGCAAAGACCCTCTGGCAGGGATAATAATATCCGCGCTATTGACGGCGCTTTTGCATTCGAGCGCCGCGACCCTCGCCCTCGCGATAACGGCGGCCCATTCGGGATTTCTTACGCTCGATGCCGCCATGCCGATAGTCCTCGGCGCCAATATCGGAACCTGCGTGAGCGCCGTCGTTTCGAGCATAGGCGCGCCGGTTTCCGCGAAGAGGGTAGCGCTTGCGCACATTATGTTCAAGGTGCTTGGCGTTATCATAGTATACCCCTTTTTGGGCCTCTTAACCGGCCTCGCTTTTTTAGCGTCAACGGACATGGCGAGGGGAGTGGCTTACGGCCACACGTTTTTCAATATAGCGATCGCGGCGTTATTCCTGCCCTTTACCGGCCCCTTTACGAAGTTCGTCGAATATCTTCTTCATGATACGGCGAGAGAAAAAAAGAGCGGCCCCAAATATCTCGACCCGATAGTCCTCTCTACCCCGTCTCTCGCGCTCGGACAGGCGACGAGAGAGGCGCTTTCGCTTGCCGACATCGTTCAGGAGATGTTGAGGGACTCCCTTGAGACGTTCCGGACTTCCGATAAAACTCTTATCGAAAAACTGCAGGAACGCGATAACGACGTCGACGTCCTCGACAGGGAAATAAAACTCTACCTGACGAAACTCATCAGAGAGAGCCTTTCCGAAGAGCAGGCCGGAAGGGAGTTCGAGATACTCACGTTTTCCAACAACATGGAGAATATCGGGGACGTGATAGATAAAAACCTGATGGAACTCGCGAAGAAAAAGATACACTTCAACCTCGTGTTTTCCGACGACGGCATGAAGGAGATAATCGAACTCCATTCGAAAGTGGCGGAAAATTTCGTGATAGGGGTTGCCGTCTTCACGAGCGGCGATACGGACCTCGCGAGGCGTCTCCTGTCGCACAAGGCGCGCATAGCGGAACTCGAAAAAGAATTCAGGGAGGCGCACATAGGACGCCTCCACAGAGGTTTCCGCGAGTCCATCGAGACGAGCGCGATACACCTTGACGTCCTCGCCAACTTAAAGAGGATAAACTCATACATCTGCAACATCGCCTATACCGTGCTTGAAAAAGAAGTGAAGCAGTAGCAGGCTGTTGAAAAAGTCCATCCGACCCATACTTCGTATGGGTGCCCCGGTTGTCTTCGGCGTTCGTCGTTGCGGCGTATATAAAAATACGCCTCACTCCTCTCTTCTCGACGCCTTGCATCCGGAGCTTTTTGAACAGCCTGAACTCGCATACGGGTTTTTTAACATGCAGTAGGCTTTAGCGTGTTCGAATCCCTGCTATAATTATATCCGACGGGAGATTTTCCAATGAGGCGTTACGACGTGCTTGTGGTGGGCTCGGGTCCGGGCGGGGAGAAGGCGGCGGTGCAGGCCGCCAAGCTCGGCAAAACCGTGGCCGTAATCGAAAGAAAACCCTTCATAGGCGGAGCCGGGCTTCACACCGGAACCCTTCCGAGCAAGACGCTCCGCGAGACCGCGCTTATGCTCTCAAGCCTCAAACAGAAGGCTCCTTACGGCTTCCATTCCGTGCTTCCGAGGGACGTGACGCTTCAGGAACTCATGCACAGGAAAACCGAGGTCACGGAAAGCCAGATGGAAGTCATGATAGACCAGTTTACCCGGAACAACATAGAGGTCATCTACGGCGACGCGTCGTTCGCGGACTCTACGACCTTGCTCGTCAAAAAACGCGGGGGAGAGAGCGAGGAACTGAAGGCCTCTGTCATAGTGCTCTCTCCGGGCACGAGGCCGGTAAGGCCCAAGGAAATACCCTTCGAAGCCGAGCATATCCATGACAGCGACACCATACTCGAACTCGATAAGATACCCGGAAGCCTTACCATAGTGGGCGGAGGGGTAATAGGGTGCGAGTACGCCTGCATATTCGCGTGCCTCGGCGTCAAAGTAACGTTAATCGAAAAAAAGTCCGTGCTTTTACCCTTCGCCGACAAGGAGATAACCGAGGCGCTCATGTACCGGATGAGGCATTCGGGCATAGCGATAAAACTCGGCGAAGAGGTCGTTAATATCGAAATCGAAAAGCAGGGACGCGTCGTGACCCGCCTTAAAAGCGGCAAGCTCGCGGCCTCGGAAAAACTCCTCTATACCATGGGACGGGTCGGCAACACCGACTCCCTCAATCTTGCGCCTCTTTCCATAGAGGTCGGCGAGAGGGGGCTTATTAAAGTCAACCAATCTTTCCAGACGAGCGTTCCTCATATCTACGCGATAGGCGACGTAATAGGGTTTCCCTCTTTGGCCTCCACCTCGAGGGAGCAGGGCAGAAGGGCGGTTTGCAACGCTTTTTCGAAAGAGGGGGTCACCTGCGAGGTCGTTACGTATCTGCCTTTCGCCATATACACCATCCCGGAGATATCCATGGTCGGCGAGACTGAAGAGGAATTGACCGCCAAGGGAATTCCTTATGAAGTCGGATGCGCTAATTTTCAGGAGGTCTTGCGGGGACAGATATCAGGGGAGGTATACGGCATGCTCAAGCTCCTTTTCAGGAGGGATGATAAGCGCATCCTCGGAGTCCACATCATAGGAGAGAAGGCCTCGGAACTCGTGCACATAGGTCAGGCCGTGATGAGTTTTGGCGGGACCATTGATTATTTCAAGGACGCTGTCTTTAATTACCCGACCTTTTCCGACGCCTATAAGCAGGCCGCTCTTAACGGTCTCAACAGGCTTTAAAGTAAAGTCATGGCAAAGGAAAAAAAACAAAAGATACTGGTGCTCGGAGTCGGAAATATACTTCGCCGCGACGACGGATTCGGCGTGCGCGTCCTCGAATACATAAAGGAAAGATACGACGTGCCTTCAGGCGTGGAGCTGTTCGACGGCGGCACCGGAGGCATTGCGCTTACCTCTATAATAGGCGAGCATAAAAAGGTAATAATACTCGACGCGGTCAGCGCGGGCGGCGTTCCGGGCGACATGCACAGGATAACAAAAAAAGATATAGCCAAAACTCGCGGAAAAACCCTGAGCCCGCACTCATTCGGCGTCGAGGAGGCTCTTACTCTTACCGGCTTCGAAGGCAAGAGTCCGGATGATTTGGTCCTCATCGGGGTCGAGCCTCTGGACACGACGAGCGGGCTTGAGCTCTCGCCGCTTTTAAAACTTCGCCTTCCAATGGCCTTGGAGATGCTGAAAAAAGAGCTTAAAAGACACGGAGCGGTCATGAAGGCATTTCCGCGATGAACACAGGGCATGAAATTCTGCGGGCGAGGATAAGGGTAAAGGGAATAGTGCAGGGGGTTGGATTCCGCCCCTTTATCCATAACCTTGCCAAAAGACACGGCCTTAAAGGCTTTTGCCTGAATGATTCAGAAGGAGTTTTGATAGAGGTCGAGGGGCAAGATTCGGACATCGAAACCTTCATAATGGGAATAAAAGAATCTCCGCCGCCGCTCTCTAAGGTAGATGAAGTGTCTGTCGAGAAACTCCCTCCCGCCGGATTCGAGGATTTCAGGATAAAGGAAAGCCTTCGCATTGAGCGGAAGTTTTCTCAGATATCGCCCGACGTAAGCGTCTGCGAAGATTGCGTTTACGAACTCGAAGACTCTAAAGACAGAAGATATTTGTATCCCTTCATAAACTGCACCAATTGCGGCCCCCGTTATTCGATAACGCTCGGCATTCCCTACGACCGGAAAAACACCACGATGAATAAATTCACCATGTGCCCGGAGTGTCTTTCCGAGTACCAAAACCCGGAAAGCCGCCGCTTTCACGCGGAACCTAACGCGTGCCCTGAGTGCGGCCCCGAGGTGTGGCTTATTGAGCGGGGTAAGGATCCGTCCGAACGCAAGATAAAGGGACGGGACGCGGTTGAAGAGACGATAAAACTCCTTAGACACGGCGCCATAGTTGCCATTAAGGGCATAGGCGGATTTCACCTCGCGTGCGACGCGGAAAATTCAAAGGCCGTGGCATTGTTAAGGGAAAGAAAAAGAAAATCCAACAAACCCTTTGCCCTTATGGCAAGGGACACGGAGGCGGCCTCGATTTTTTGCGCGATGAGCAAGGACGAGAGGGACGCGCTTTTAGACAGGCGGAGGCCCATAGTGATATTAAAGAAGAAAACGCCCAACCCAATCGCGGAGTTCGTTTCCTCGGCCACCGATTCCTTCGGGGTCATGCTTCCTTATACGCCGCTACATAGGCTTATATTGAAAGAGTTTATTGCCCTCGTCATGACGAGCGGGAATCTGGCCGAGGAGGCCATAGTGGCGGATAACGATGCGGCTATAAACAGTTTATCGGGCATGGCGGATTATTTCCTTTTTCACGACCGGGACATATACATGAGGGTTGACGACTCCATAGTCAGGTTCAGCGGAGGCAAAAAAATCATCCTTCGCCGCTCGCGCGGTTACGTCCCTGACGTAGTTCCTCTCTTCGGTGAAGCCGGGGAGGCTCTTGCCTGTGGCGGAGAGATGAAAAACACCTTTACCTTCACAAAGGGCGGATACGCTATAATAAGCCAGCACATAGGAGACCTCACGAACGACGACGCTTTCGGGTTTTACAATAAAACCATGTCGAACCTCAAGAATACCTTCAATGTTTCGCCCAAGGTTGTGGCTTACGACATGCATCCCGATTATCTTACGACCGATTTCGCCCTGGACTACGGAGTTCCTTCCGTGCCTGTGCAACATCATCACGCCCATATAGTGAGCGTCATGGCGGAAAAAGGGCTTAAAGGCCTTGTCATCGGGATAGCGTTCGACGGAACGGGCTACGGAACGGACGGGTGCGTGTGGGGAGGGGAGTTCTTACTGGCGAGCAGGGGTTATTTCATAAGAAAGGGGCAGATTAAATATACGGGTATGCCCGGAGGGGAAAAGGCTATAAAAGAGCCGTGGAGAATGGCGGTGAGTTACCTTTATTCTCTTTACGGGCCGGAACTTATTGAAAAGGCGGCTTTTTTCGCCAAAAGATTTGAAAAAAGAAAAATAAAAACAGTCATAAACATGTGCAAGACCCGGATAAACACGCCTCTTACGTCAAGCTGCGGCAGGCTCTTTGACGCTGTCGCGTCCATATTGGGGCTGAATGACTACGCCACTTTCGAGGCAGAGGCGGCGATATGTCTTGAAAAGGCCGCCTCTTTAGGTGTAGAATCCGACAAGAGCTATCATTTTGTCATGGATAGGGATCAACAAAACGAATATCTCGAACTCGACGTCTTGCCTGTCATAGGCCGGATAGTGGAGGATGTTTTAGCAGGGGTCGATGTCCCGGCCATTGCAATGAAATTTCACAATACAATCGCCGATATGATACTCACGGCTGTCAAGGCGATAAACGAAAAAGACGAGGATATACGCCAAGTCGTTATGAGCGGCGGGGCGTTTCAGAATGTTTTACTCCTTGAAAAAACGGCTAATTTGCTTGAAAAAGAGGGTTTTAAAGTTTTTCACAGTGAAAATGTGCCGCCCAACGACGGAGGCCTTTCTTTGGGTCAGGCCATAATTGCTCTGGAGAGGATAAAGGGTTCCTGATTTTAGTTAATATTAAATGTTAGATTTTTTACATAACATATTAATTATAAAGGAAAATACAATGTGCCTTGGCATTCCGTGTAAGGTTATTGAAATAGACGGCGATTCAGCCGTTGTAGCGACCGCTAACGTGAAGAATAAAATCAACATTTCCCTTGTGGATAACCTGTGCATAGGCAATTACGTGATAGTGCACGCCGGTTTTGCCATAGAGAAGATAGACGAGGCGATTGCGAAGGAAACTCTTGAGATGATATCAGGGTTTATAAAGGACGCCCAATGAAATACATTGACGAGTTCAGGGACAAAAAATCCATATTGTCGCTTCTCGAAGAGATAAAAAAGTTCTCCTCCGTCGAGGCTTCCATAATGGAGATATGCGGCACCCACACCCATTCCGTTTCCAAATACGGAATAAGGGGGGCGTTGTCAAAGAACATAAGGCTTATCTCAGGCCCCGGATGCCCCGTATGCGTTACTCACCAAGCGGACATAGACGCTATAATAGATTTTTCGAGAAACGATAAAACTGCCGTAATTGCGACCTTCGGGGACATGATCCGCGTGCCGGGCACTTTTTCCACCCTCGAGAGCGAAAGGGCGCTCGGCTCGGATATAAGGGTAGTGTATTCTCCTCTCGCGGCGCTTGATATAGCGAAGGAAAACCCATCCAAAAAAGTGCTTTTTTACTCGGTAGGCTTTGAGACCACCGCCCCGACGGTTGCGGCGAGCATAATAGAGGCTAAAGCAAGAAATATCAAGAACTTTACCGTGTTTTCGCTCCACAAGCTCACGCCTCCGGCCATGAAGGCCATACTCGACTCAGGCGACGTTTTGGTGGACGGCTTTATCTGTCCCGGGCACGTTACCGCCATAATAGGCGCTTCGGCCTACGAGTTCATCGCGCGCGATTACGGCTCGCCCTGCGTCGTCTCGGGGTTCGAGCCTGTTGACGTGCTTTACTCGATATACATGCTTTTAAGGCAACTCTATCTTGGCGAGGCAAAGATAGAGATTGAGTATGAAAGGGTCGTAAGCATGGACGGCAACAAAAAAGCCAAGGAAATAATGGCGGCTGTTTTCGAGCCGAGAGGCTCGGCGTGGCGGGGCTTAGGGCTTATACCCGGAAGCGGGCTTAAGATAACTCAGACGTATTCGGAATTCGACGCTGAGAAGGTGTTCGGCATAAAGGCCGCTGATTCGTCCTATGTCGAAAAACCGGGGGCCTGCGCCTGCGCCGACGTTTTAAAGGGACGCATAACGCCCTTTGAGTGTTTGCTCTTCGCCAATCCCTGCACGCCTGAAAAGCCGATGGGGCCTTGCATGGTGTCTTCCGAGGGAACGTGCGCGGCCTATTATAAATACGAAAGGGCGTCATAACCCATGAAAAGCGGCACCATACTCCTATCGCACGGCGCGGGCGGAAAACTCTCCCACAGGCTCATACAGGACGTATTCCTCAAGGCCTTCAAGAATCCATTTCTCGAGCCTCTTAACGATCAGGCCGTGTTTCCGTCTCCCGGCAAAAGGCTCGCCTTCACGACCGATTCTTACGTAGTAAGCCCGATTTTCTTTCCCGGCGGAGACATCGGCAAACTCTCGGTTTGCGGCACGATTAACGACCTCGCCGTAGGAGGGGCCACGCCTCTTTACATGAGCGCCTCTTTCATAATAGAAGAGGGTCTGGAGTTAGAGGAACTCGCGAAGGTTGTCGAGAGCATGGCTAAAACCGCGCTGATGGCCGGAGTCCAGATAGTCACGGGCGACACCAAGGTCGTTGAAAAAGGCAAGGCCGACAGACTCTTCATAAATACCGCCGGGGTCGGAGTCATACCCGACGGGGTGGATGTCGGCCCGTCTTTCATGGAGCCGGGGGACGCGGTGATAATCTCAGGCACAGTCGGAGACCACGGGGTGAGCGTTATGAGGGAGAGGGGCATGATTACGCTTGACGTGGACGTAGAGAGCGACTGCGCGCCGCTTCACGAACTCGCCTCGGCCGTCGTTTCGACCGGCTTTGTGAAGGCAATGAGGGACCCTACAAGGGGAGGGCTCATAACGACCTTGAACGAACTTGCCCTTTCTTCGGGACACGGGATACTCGTTAAAGAGGAAAATATTCCGGTAAAGGAAGAGGTCAGGGGCGTTTGCGAGATTCTGGGGTTCGACCCCATGTATCTCGCGAACGAGGGAAAGATGATCTGCATAGCGGGAAAAGACGGGGCAAAAGACGTATTAAAGGCAATGAGAAAAAATCCGCTCGGCAAGGACGCCGAGATAATAGGGGAAGTAATCGGGGAAAGAAGCGGCAAGGTGCTCCTCGAAACCTCTCTCGGAACGAGAAGGATAATGGAGATGCTATCGGGCGAACAACTGCCGAGGATATGTTAGCCCGTAGGGTGGGCTTCGCCCACCGATAAAAAATTTGATTGTTGTAACGTAACTGTATAAAAATGGCGGGCACAGCCCACCCTACGAACTGCCAAATGCCATGAAAAATATTTCTTTCAAGACATTGCTTCTGATTCTCTCCCTCGTTTTCTTTCTGCCTAATAACGCGCCTGCAACGGACTCAATCGAAGACCCTCCCGCAGTTTCCCTCATAGCGGTTGGCGACATAATGCTCTCAAGAGGAGTCGCCGGCAGGATAAGAAGGAATAACGACCCGAACTACCCGTTCCTCAAGGTGAAGGATTTTCTTAAAACCGGCGACATTGTTTTCGGCAATCTCGAATGCCCGATTACGGACGGAAGAAAGATAGTTTCAAAAGAGATGACCTTCCGCGCCGACCCTGCGTCGGCTGACGCCCTTAAACAAGCGGGTTTTACGGTACTTTCCCTCGCCAATAACCACTCTCCGAACTTCGGCAAAAAAGGGCTCAAGGATACTTTCTCCTACCTGAAGGGAAAAAACATAAAATACGCCGGAGCCGGGATTGACGCGGACGAGGCCAATAGTCCGGCATATATGAATCCGAAGGGAATTAGTTTCGCCTTCCTCGCTTATAACGACCCCGACGTCGTGCCGGGTTTTTACGAGGCCGCCGAAAAACACGCGGGAACGGCCTTCATGAGAATCGATAAGATGACGGATGCGGTCAAGAAGGCCGCCTCGGAGGCGCGGTTCGTCATAGTTTCCATGCATTCGGGAAACGAATATGACTACGAGCCGAACGAAGCGCAGAAAAAATTCGCCCGCGCCGCAATAGACGCCGGAGCGGAACTCGTCATAGGCCACCACCCGCACGTAATCCAGCCTGTCGAGAAGTACAAAGGGAAACTCATCTTTTACAGCCTCGGAAACTTTATCTTCGACCAGAGCGAGCCCAAAGAAACCAAAGAAGGGGTCATGGTCAAGTTTATCTTTACCAAGGACGCCTTGGAGAGCGTCGAGGCAACGCCTGTCTTTATAGAGCGCTACGCGCAACCCCGGCTCATCGAAGGGGAAGAGGGAAGGCAGGTTGTCGAGAGGCTTAAGATTCCGCGGGAAGAAAAAGATGTCTTGTCGTCAGGCGCGCCAGTCAAGAATCAAGACGCCTTGGCGTTTTGATTCTTCTTCTTGAAAAATCCTCGGTCATTTGTAGCTCAGGGCTTTAGCCCTGATACGGGCATAGATTCTCTTTTGTATCAGCCCTTCCGCCTCAGGCGGAGGGCTGATCTACTCCTCGAAAAACTCCGTTCCTCTCGCGAGGTAGTCGTCAACCACTACGTTGTTATGGTCTTTGCCCTCTATGATGAGCACGTCCTTTTCGCCGCCCCACGCGAGGGCGAGTCTTAAGGAGTGTTCCGGTTTGACTATGCTGTCTTTTTCGGCTATGACGAATAAGGCGGGAGTATGTATATTCGGCGCCCTCGAAAGCGAGTCGAACGGGTGTTTTATGATAATACTTACGGCGACGTACGGAAACATCTCCTTCGCAATGTTTTCGATGCTGTCGGGAGGGCCTACGAGGAGAGTTTTCTTTACGGGCCTGTTTTCCGCAAGATACACCGCCGCCGCGCTTCCCATGCTCCGCCCCACGGTTGATATGTCGTCCTTACGAACGTCCTTTCTGCTTGACACGTAGTCGTATATAATGAGAGAGTCTTCGAAAATCTCCTTTTCGCCCGGAGTTCCCCGGCTCAGGCCGTAGCCCCTGTAATTGAAGGCGGCGAAAGACCTGCCCTTGAATTTTTTAAGCTCGGGAATCATCCACGAAACCTCCTCCGCGTTGCCTCCGAAGTATATTATGGCCGGCGCGACGGAGTTTTCGGAATTCTTTACGAACCAGCCGTGAATCCCGATTCCGTCCGATGATGTAAGGTTAAGTTCCTCGGCTTCCGGAAATTCTTTTTTAACCGATTCGAGCCGCTCGACGGAAATCCGTTGAGGGAAGAATAAGAGATTTTCCTGCGCGAAGAAAAGATACGCCGAGCCGAATACGTATATTCCGAGGGCAACCGCGATTACGTGCATTATCCTGCTCCATGTTGACGAGGGTTTTGACGAAGCCCTCGCGTCCGGCACAACTTGACGCTTGAATATGATTACCACACGGCGCCGGGCGAGTAAAGGGCTGAGAGAGGCTATTTTTGTTTTCGTAGGGCAGACCTTTAGAGCCTGCCCCCCGATGTAACATCGGGGGGGTCTGCGTCTTTACGCAAGGCTGCCCCACCCTGCCCTCCCCAACAAGTGGGGAGGGCATAAGGTGAGAAAATTCATTATAAGCCTTGCCCTACGTAAAAAAACCCTCTACCTCGGAGAATTTGTATTTATCTTTTTATCCTCTTTATAGTAATATATCGGGAAACTAATTTTAACCGCAGGACGGGCGTCCCGCCTGCCGGATTTCAAGAAAGGCAACGGCGCATGAAGAAGAAACAAAGACACCTGATACTCATATCGAACGACGACGGCATAAGAAGCGAGGGCGTAAAGCATCTTGCCGCGGCGTTGAAAACCCTCGGAGACGTTTACGTTGTCGCGCCTGACAGGGAAAGAAGCGCGGCGAGCCACTCCCTTACGCTTCACAGGCCGCTCAGGGTGGAGAAGATAAACGCGCGGGAGTACGCGGTTGACGGCACCCCCACGGATTGCGTAACCCTTGCCCTTAACGGCATACTCCCTGCGAAACCTTCCATAGTCGTTTCCGGCATAAATAAGGGATGGAATCTTGGCGAGGACGTTTCTTATTCAGGCACGGTGTCCGCCGCGATGGAGGGCGTTCTTTTGGGCATACCGTCAATCGCGATGTCGCTCGCGGCGAGAAAAAACTTTGATTTCAAAAACTCCGCCGTGGTCGCCAAAAGGCTCTCGTCCATGGTTCTTGAAAAAGGTCTTCCAAAGGACACCCTCCTTAACGTAAACGTGCCGGCGATAAAAAATATAAAAGGGCACAGGATAACGCGCCAGGGCAAGCGTGTCTTCGGCGGGGACGTGGTAACCGAAAAGATTGACCCGAGGGGAAGGAAGTATTACTGGATAGGCGGCGACATGCTCCGCTGGGAAGGCGGCGAGGATACCGACTTTGCCGCGGTCTTGAAGGGCTTCGTGTCCATAACCCCGATACACCTCGACATGACGAACTATTCGGCGATAAGCGAACTCCAGTACTGGAAGATATAAGGGATGAAAAAAGACGGTTACGTAAGGCTCAGAAAAAAGATGGTCGAAACGCAACTCGTGGAGAGGGGCATAAAAGACCCCGGGGTATTGAAGGCCATGGAGACGGTCAAAAGGCATCTTTTCATGGACGAAGCTATCATCTCTCAGGCCTACAGCGATTTTCCCCTGCCGATAGGGGAGGGGCAAACCATATCCCAGCCCTTCATGGTGGCGTATATGACCGAGGCGCTTAAACTCACGGGAGAAGAAAAGGTTCTTGAGATAGGCACCGGGTCCGGCTACCAGAGCGCCGTGCTTTCTCTCGTCTGCCGGAGGGTTTTTTCGATAGAGCGCGTCCACTCCCTCGCTGTAAAGGCGAGAAAACTCCTCGACAGCCTTCACTATTCGAACGTCATAATAAAGATAGACGACGGCACTCTCGGGTGGAAGGACGAGGCTCCGTTCGACGCCATCATAGTCACAGCGGCCTCTCCGGACGTTCCGAAGGCCTGTCTCGAACAACTTTCAGAAGGCGGAAGGCTCGTCATACCGGTCGGAGGGGAGTTTGTTCAGGAACTCGTCCGTATCACAAAAAAGAACGGAAGATTCATAAGGGAAGACCTCGGAGGTTGCAGATTCGTCAAGCTTGTCGGCAAAAACGGCTGGCAGGCAGAGACGTGATGAATATATTCAGACGGCTCTACGATTGGGTTCTGTCGTGGGCCCATACTCCGTACGGGATTCCCGCGCTTTTCATCTTGGCGTTCGTTGAAGCGGTTTTCTTTCCGATACCGCCCGACGTGCTCTTGATAGCCTTATGCGTGGCCTTGCCCGCCAAATCTTTCAGATACGCGGCCATATGCTCGGCCGGTTCGGTCTTAGGAGGGATATTCGGATACCTTATCGGACTTTATTTCATGGACACGGTCGGGTATAATATAGTCAAGATTTACGGCCTGACGGAAACTTATGTCCGCATAAAAGAACTTTACTCGAGATACGACGCCTGGGCCGTGGCCGTCGGCGGGTTCACCCCCATACCTTACAAGGCCTTTACCATAAGCGCGGGGGCATTCAGGATAGATTTCGTCGTATTTCTCGTCGCGTCCGTGCTCAGCCGTTCCGCGAGATTTTTTATGGTCGCCGGCCTCATATACCGTTACGGGCCGTCCATAAAAAAATACATAGACAAGTACTTCAATATCTTTACGTTCGCATTCATCGCGCTCTTGCTAATCGGATTTTTAATCCTCGGGGGCGTTTTGAAATAAGAGGTCATGTGGAAGCAAGGCGTCATAGCGCTTTTAATAACGGCGTGCCTCTCTATCGCGGGATGCGCGACGACTCATTCCAATAAGGGCGTATTCCACAAAGTGGGCAAGGGAGAGACCCTTTGGGGGATAGCCCACGCCTACGGCGTGGATTTGCAGGACCTCGCCGAAGCCAATAACATAAAAGACCCAACGCAGATTAAAAAAGAGCAGAGGCTTTTTATCCCCGGAATAAAAGGGAAGACCCGCAAGGCGGATAAATCTCTTCCCGGGCCTCCTCCGAAAAGCAGAAAAATCGTCGTTGAAAAGGGCAAGTTCGCGTGGCCGGTAAAAGGCACGGTCATCTCCACCTATGGCATGAGGAACGACGTCATGCATCAGGGCATAGACATAGCCGCGCCGAGGAATACGCCTATTCTGGCTTCGGAATCAGGCACGGTTGTTTATTCCGGCAGCGGCATGAAAGGATACGGAAACGTCGTGATACTAAAACACGCCGGAGACTTCTATACGGTTTACGCCCATAACGAGAAAAACCTCGTAAAAGCCGGAGAAAAGGTGAACAAGGGCTCGGCCATAGCCCTTGTCGGAGATACGGGAAACGCCGAGGCCTGCCATGTTCATTTTGAGGTGCGTCAGGACAAAAAAACCAGAAATCCGCTTTTTTTCTTGCCATAATGCATATTTTATTGTATAAAGTTAAAGTAGTTTACTAAATAGCCTTCACCCTGACCGCATCAGCCTTTGATAAAGAGAAAGGAGCGTTAACGGGTAACATGGCTATAAAGAGAAAAAATAACCCTGCCCTTAAATCCCAAAACCGCTTCGCCGGAGTTTATCGAAAACTGTCAGCAAAGACCTCCTCTTACGCCTTTACCGACGCCATAAAGGCCTATTTCGACAACATAAGAAAGTATCCCCTTTTAACGGCCGAAGACGAAAAGACGCTTTCGGAACGCATAGGCAAAGGCGATAAGGCGGCGAGAAGAAAAATGATAGAGGCTAATTTAAGGCTTGTCGTAAATATCTCGAAGAGGTACATGGGAAGGGGTCTTCCGTTTCAGGACCTGATAGAAGAAGGCAATATAGGGCTTATAAAGGCGGTCGAAAGATTCAAACACGCGAAAGGCTGCAAGTTCTCGACCTACTCGACGTACTGGATAAGACAATCCGTGGAAAGGGCGATACTCAATCAGGCCGACATCGTGAGGCTCCCCATACACGTCTCGAACGACATATTCAAGATGACCAAGGTTGGAACAGAATTCAGAAAGAAGCATAACAGGGAGCCGTCAACGACGGAACTTGCCGCGGATATGGGAATAAGCGGCAGGTATCTGAAGAAGCTTTCGATAATCACCCGCAAGAGCCTCTCGATGGATACGGCCCTTCACGACAATACCGACGAAACTCTCCTCGACAGGCTGGAGGACGAAAATGCCCTCTCTCCGGTGGACTCTATCAGCGCGGAGATGAAGACCGAGGAGCTTAAAAAATGGCTTTCAATCCTCGACGCCAAGGAAAACAAGATAATAAGGCTCAGGTTCGGCATTAACAGCGAGCCGGAAACCCTCGAGGACATAGGGAAAAAGCTCGGCGTGACGAGAGAGAGGATCCGGCAGATAGAGACAAGGGCGCTCGTAAAACTAAAAAAATACATGTTTGAGAGAAACATAACTTCGTCGGATTTGATTTGACGCGCCTGCGTCGACGCCTTGCGGCGCGCCTGCGCCCGACCCGCACTCCGTTGCGGCGCGGCCGCTGCAAATCATTTATAATCTTAAGCAGATAAAAGTTTGAAGGTAAGCGGCGCATTAAAGGAGTTGAGAAAAATCCCGGGTGTCGGCAAGAGGATCGCCCGGAATCTGTACGACCTCGGTATCCGTTCGGTTCGCGACTTAAACGGCAAAGATGCGGAAGAGTTATATGTCCGGTCTAACCGGCTTGCCGGAAAGACGCAGGACAGATGTCTGCTATACGCTTTCCGTTGCGCTGTTTATTTTGCTTCGCGCGGGAAATACAATCCGGAATTGTTAAAATGGTGGAATTGGAAAGACAGAAAACCGCCGCCAAATAAAAAATCGGGATTCAAATCAACGCAAAAATAAAATAGAACGGAGACGTTATTGTGGAACATCTTAAAAAGACGATACGCGACGTACCTGATTTTCCGAAAAAAGGCATACTCTTTAAAGACATAACGACCCTTTGCAGGGACCCTCTGGCGTTTCAGAGGATGGTTGACATAATGGGGCACCGCTACTTAAGGCAAAAGATAGACATGGTCGTCGGGATAGAGGCGAGGGGGTTCGTGGTCGGCGCGGCCTTAGCCTACAAACTCGGCGCGGGGGTGGCGCTCGCGCGCAAGCCCGGCAAACTTCCGTGGAAGACCCATAAGGCGTCTTACGCGCTCGAGTACGGCAAGGACTCTCTGGAGATGCATACGGACGCGATTAAAAAAGGCCAGCGTGTCCTGATAGCCGACGACCTCCTCGCCACGGGCGGCACGGCGAGCGCCGTGGTGAGCCTTGTCAAAAAGCTCGGCGGAAAGATAGTGGAGTGCGCCTTCATAGTGGAACTCAACGACTTAAGGGGCAGAAAAAGATTAAAGCCGCAGAAAGTTTTTTCGCTTCTTCAGTATTGATTTTTCATGTTGACACGGGCAGGCGAGTTATGTTTAGATTATCCGGATAATTTTAAGCCCCCGTAGCTCAGCAGGATAGAGCAACGGATTCCTAATCCGTGTGCCGGACGTTCGAATCGTCTCGGGGGCGCCAATAAAATCAAGGGGTTGCGGACATTCCGCAACCCCTTTTTAACTGCGAAAACTTACCTTGCTTTCACTTATTCTTACCGTGTTTTATCCATAACCAACGCAGAGTTAACCGATTATATTAATGCCTCATGTATAATTCCTCTTGACTTACATTCAAAGTTACGCTATATATTGAATGCAGTACATATTACGCCGCATTTTCGTATTCCCCATCTTGGACGGTTCTCCCGTTTTAATTTGTTTATTCTGACGAATGTCGTTTGACTTGAGCGGAGTTTATTTCCGCGGCACGCAACAAACATCCGGAAAACCTCACCAACAAACCCGTAATAATACCCGCCCGAACTTCATCGTGACGTTCCTCAACAATGTCGGCGCGCAGAAAAGGAATGTCTTTCTATGGACGCGATTATCCTCGCCGGCGGCAAGGCGCCGCCGCTTTCCAACTACAGACACAGGATTGCGATAAACGGAACTTTTTCGCACGCCAATCCGACCGGGTTAGGCGTTCATACGCACGAATTGCTTTGCGAACTGTTGAAGATACCGGGTGATAAAGATCTGCTCGTGTATTCCGGTTCGCGTGAGTTAAAGGCGTTGTATCCTGAAAAGGTATCTCTCGTAAACAGGCATACCTCGCCCGCCTTGGGTTTTAAAGGGCATATATTGAGGCTTTTATGGCAACAGACCGTGTTGCCGTATAAATTGAGAAAGCAAAAAGCGGACATGTTGTATTCTACGGTTCCGGAGGGTATCTTAAATTCCGCCATCAGACAGGTTATAACCGTTCATGACATCTTGCCTCTGAAGTACCCTGATATATATCCGCGGATGAAATACCATTTTTACTACAATCTTCCCGTTCTTTTAAAGAACGCGCACGCAATCGTTTGCGTGTCGGAAAATACGAAGAAAGACGTTATTTCTTACTACGGCGTCAAAGATAAGTCCATCCACGTGATTTATAACGGCTACGATAATAAGAGATTTTATCCAAGAGAAAAAGGCGCAATGAAAAAGAAGTACGGGCTTTTACGGTATTTGCTCTATGTGGGAGATATGAGGCCGTATAAAAACCTCGAAAGAAGTATTGAGGCATTTGCGATTCTGAATCCCGATAATACGCATTTCGTCATCGCCGGGGGAAAAGATAAGCGGTTCTATCCTTCGATAAAGAACAAGGTTGACGCGCTTGGTTTGACTGACAGGGTTATATTTCCGGGCTATGTGCCTCCGGAAGACCTGCCGCATCTTTATTCTGATGCGGCAATGTTGGTATTCCCTTCTCTTTACGAAGGGTTTGGACTGCCGCCGCTTGAAGCCATGGCCTGCGGTTGTCCGGTTTTGACGTCAAGAACAACTTCTTTGCCGGAAGTTTGCGGAGAAGCGGCTGTTTATGTCGACCCGTACAGCGCCGGGAGCATTGCGGAAGGAATGAAGAGGATGCTTGCCGACGATGAGGGGAGGGCAAGGTCTGCTCGCAAAGGTCTTGAAAGGGCAAAACTTTTCAGCTGGGAAAAAACCGCAAAAGAAACGATGCGTATGCTGGAAAATTGCGTTGCCGCAATTTCGGCCTGTCCGCCGCCTTATGGTCGAAACTAATATGCTATCCGAAGCGGCCGCATGATTGCCGGTAAAGAGGCAAGGATGTTCACAATGGCCGGCTAATTCATTATTCGCCGGATGTTAGCTTTATTGTAAAGAAAGCGGGGCCGTGATGACACAACGTATTCGGACACATGACCTTATATTCCTCGTCACCACGCTCGTGAAGCGCGATATTAAGGAGCGTTACGTCGGGTCATTTCTCGGTGTTTTTTGGCTTGTCATTCTACCGTTAGTGCAGATTATAGTTTTCTATGTTGTCTTTAACGGTATCATGAAAGCGCGGCTCGGCGGGGGAGGAGAGCCCGGCAGCTATACGTTATATTTGACTAGCGCCATATTTTCGTGGCATTACTTCTCGGAAGCGGTATTGCGCGCCCCGACACTAATAAGAGGCCATGCCAATCTCATCAAAAAAATCTCCTTCCCATCCGAAGTTTTACCCGTTGTGGCGGTTTTATCGTCAATGGTTGGCCTGCTTATTGCTTACGCCCTTTTTGTCTTTTATATGCTGGTATGGACAAATAAGTCCGGCGCGTATCTCCTCTTGCTTCCGGTTCCCATCGCGCTCAATCTGGTCTACGGATTAGGCGTCAGTTTTTTGTTGGCGGCCATCGGAACATTTGTCCGTGACTTGTCAAACATTACTAACATAGTATTTTTGTTTCTGTTTTGGTTTACTCCCTATGTTTACACGCCTGACATTTTCCCCGCAAAGTTTAGCTGGGTATTGACGTATAACCCGCTCGCTCACCTCGCGGATTTTTACCGCGCCATCATATTGCATAACACGCTTCCCCCTTTGCAAAGCATGGCGTATACGGCGGCAATGGGGATTACGAGTTTAATAGCCGGTTATTTTATATTCGCAAAATACAGGGGGGATTTCGGAGATGTCCTATGAACGTAATTGAAGTGGTTGACGTCTCGAAGGCGTACCGGTTGGGTTTTAAACTGAATTTCGGTCTTAAAAAAAATAAGGAGAAGATGCCCGATTGTTACTGGGCCCTTAAAGACATCTCTTTAAGCGTCACGCGGGGGGAGACTGTCGGCGTTATCGGTATCAACGGCTCCGGAAAGAGCACCCTTTTAAGTCTCCTTATGGGTAGTTTGAAACCGACCATAGGGAAGGTGACGACCCAAGGACGCGTCTCAGGGCTCCTTGAGCTTGGCGCCGGTTTCCATCCTGATTTTACGGGCATGGAAAACATCAAGATCAACGCCGCAATCCTTGGCGTATCAAAAACGGAACTGGAAAAACAAATGCAAGAGATAATTGCCTTTGCCGAGATAGGCGAGTTCATTCACATGCCTTGCCGGACTTACTCATCGGGGATGGGTGTGCGGTTAGGTTTTGCCGTCGCCACCATGGGGACGCCGGAAATCCTCCTGATTGACGAAGCCCTGTCTGTGGGAGACATTAACTTCGCAAGAAAATGCGTGGAACATATTAGGATGCTTCGAGACAAAGGAGTCACTATTATTTTCGTATCGCACGACTTGGGCGGTGTTCAAAATTTATGCCAACGGACGGTGTGGCTAAAAGACGGGGCAATTGCCGCCGATGGTCCGAGCAAAGAGGTCATTGAGCGGTATTTAGACTACACACGGGAACTCGCGGGTCTTGGGTTCTCCAGGCGCTTCATAAAACAGGGTGGGCACGCGGCATCTGAACGCAAGCCGGAGACGGCCGAGGGACAGACCGTGCGGCACGAAAAGACGGATGAAATCGAGTTTATTGAACAAGAACAGCTTTCTTGCGGCAGTGAATGGGAAGCGCATGTTATAAACGAGGATAAAGTTTATTGGTCAACACCGCTTCGCCAGCCAACCCTCGCCAAAACATCGTATGAGTCCGGCACTATCTTCAAGAATGGCGAGCCCCTGCAATTCATGCCGTATCCGGAAAGTGTGGCTATCGCGTGCGGTAAAGTTGAAAACGGATACGCCATTATCTCCCAAACAGCCCATGACCCTAACGCGGCGTATTCGGTTGATTACCTTGCGGTGCATAATCCGGATGCCGCAGTCCTTAAATTTTTCGATCAAATTGAGGTTCTTTCCGACCTGCGTCACGGAAATCAAGAAGTGATTATTCTGAACGTTTCCTTTTATAACGCCGACGGCCTACGCGCCGATGAATTTTTTACAGGGGACTCCCTGACCATTCACGTTGATTTCTTTGCCAAGCGCAAGGTGGTGCGTCCAAGCTGCGGAGGCGAAATCTGGCGTAACGATAATCTATTGGTAATGTCGTGGTGTTCGAAGGCGGACGGCGCGAGTCCCGACCATATCATTGGTATAGGCGCTATTAAATTTTCTATTCCCAACGTGCGCTTACTGCCCGGAACATATTTCGTCACAATCGGTATTTACGACGAAGAAATCCTCCAGGCAAAAGATTACCATAATAAACTTTATTCGTTCAGGGTATCGTCGAAAAAACAGGGACGCGGGGTTTTCATGGACGCGGTGCAGTATAACTTCCAATGTTAACCACGCGCATCATAAAGATGATCGCGCGCGAGAGGTGTTTTAAATCTCGGGCATTTCGAGGGTCAGTTCTCGATTAAAGATTCAATCACGGCGATATGCTCATCGCTTAAGAAAGGAAAGGAACCGAAAATGTTCACCATTACATCCGGAATAGCCTTAACCACTCTTGCGGGCGTATGTGTCGCGATATATTTTTTACGTCGTATCGTCCGAAGAATCAAGGAGGTCAGTGATGCCGGTTTGAATAATGCCGGAAACCAAACAGCCTTATTGGAGTCGCGGTTTGGCAAGGTGGACGGATGCGTAACCGCTTTAATCGAAAAAGCAGGCGGCATCGAGACTAAGATAAGCGAGTTGTCGGTTATT